>Ga0214478_100106_pt1 | contig 42072 bp, 29 predicted proteins | sample M1_20Mar14CPVII9_2_FD_178001 | JGI IMG/M metagenome (GOLD analysis project Ga0214478, IMG submission 178001) | Marine eukaryotic communities from Monterey Bay, California, United States - M1_20Mar14CPVII9sort6BwellD7 | ecosystem: Environmental > Aquatic > Marine > Unclassified | place: USA... | reverse complement strand
AGTGGCCGTCAAGGTTCAACGTCCACAGGTATTGGAAACTGTATCACTAGATTTATATCTGGCTCGTGAACTTGGAATGTTTACACGTCAATTCCCTGCCTTGTCTGATCGGTTAGATGCTGTCGCCTTACTAGATGAGTTTGCATTCCGCTTCTACCAAGAGTTAGATTACAATCTCGAGTGTGAGAATGGAATCAAAATGAAGGAACAAATGAGTGTATTACCCGATGTGGTAATTCCTGGAAACTATCCCGAATTCACGTCAAGACGTGTTCATACTGCCGAGTGGATTGATGGAGAGAAATTGAGTCAATCTACTGAGGATAATGTCGGAGCTTTGGTCAATCTGGGCGTGATTACCTATCTTACACAGCTATTAGATTTTGGTTTCTTTCATGTAAGTCCGCTTAGTGTTGTTTTGTTGTGTGTTATGGTGTGGTCAATATGAAGACTCGGCCATTCGAATACTTCATTTGAACTTAGTTTGCCTTATGTGATTGCCTTTGCAAGCCGCATGTACTAACATTTGTTTCAACCACTTCTCCTCTTTCATCTTCATAAACTATGAAACGCGCATCTTCCAGGCTGATGTGAGTCAACTGTATTTTTTTTGACTTATGTGTGCACTTATACATCTCTTCACTCACTCTTCTTCTCTCTTTCTAGCCACACCCTGGAAATATGATGAGAACAACAGACGGTAAGCTAGCCATTTTAGATTTTGGCTTAATGACGGAGGTTACCGATAATCAAAAGTATGGAATGGTTGAGGCCATCGTCCATCTGCTCAATAGGGACTATTCTGAAATTGGCCAAGACTTCATCAACCTTGATTTTATCCCTGAGGGTACAGATACAACACCCATCGTACCAGCCTTGACAAATGTTTTCGACGCAGCCTTGGCCGGTGGCGGAGCGAAGAGTATCAACTTTCAGGAACTTGCAGCAGATTTGGCAGAGATTACATTTGAGTATCCTTTTCAAATCCCTCCATACTTTGCTTTAGTTATTCGTGCTATTGGAGTCTTAGAGGGTATCGCTTTGGTGGGAAATCCCAACTTTGCAATCATTGACGAGGCATATCCATACATTGCTCGCAGACTAATGACTGATGACTCCCCTAGACTGAAGGCCGCATTGAAGTACATGGTATACGGAAGGGAAGGAACATTTGATGCCGAGAAATTGATTGATCTGCTTCAAGCATTAGAAAAGTTTACTGCAATCAAGGATGATGGTGACGGCAGTGCATTTAAGGTAGACGGAGTTCGAGGTTCTAAGAGTGTTGGAGTTGCAGGGGATACTGTAGGTTCAAAGCAATTAGAAGCAATGGATGAAGCCACATCATTAAGAGTTAGTGGACAAGGCGAAGACCAGTCTGAGCGTGATCAGCGTACCGTTCGAGAGGCATTACAGTTCTTTTTCTCACCAGATGGTAATGTATTCCGCGAGTTCATTCTAGAGGAGGTTGTATCCTTTGTCGATGCTTCAGGTAGGGAAGCAAGCCAAGAACTATTCAGCGCTCTTGGACTGAATAACTTACCCACGCCATCAATATTTAAGGCATTGAATCCGACATTGAGTGCAAATGATAAACAGACAGGTGCGTTAGTATTGTTTTATTGTACCTTTATTTGATGTCTTTGCAAACCACATGTGCTAACAGATGTTAAAATCATCCTCTCTTCGTCTTCACAAACTGTGAAACACTTATCTTCCAGTAAAAGAGATGCGAAAACTGGCTCAGTTCTTAGTTGGAGATTTTGAGGGCGCTACTGCTAGTTCTAGTTCTCAGCGATTGCAAGAATTGCTTCCAGTTCTCAGGGAGTATTCTCCCCAATTGCGTGAGTTTGGAACCCTATTAGGAGTCAGACTGAGCGAGAAGGCCCTGTCTAGAGGTTTGAATTGGGCTTCCTCAAGATTAGTACGAGCATAAGAGTATTTGTTAATGTTGTGTATCTATTGTAAAAAGAATAAGTTCAAGTTAGGAATTAAACACAGTACCAGAAGCTTACTACTATCACCTTTAAATCTATCAAGGAAATTATCACACAATATAATATCTATCTTTTAGCATGGGCAACAGAAACACCATTCATCAATCTATTCGCCTTCTTGTCCATCTTGTTCATATTGCGGCCCGTGGTGTGTTCATACTTCATTCGTTCTCCAGCACGATCATCCTTACGTTGTTTCCTAACAACTGCACGGTATCGGTATAGAGAAAGTGCCGTGAACCCACCTTTTCCGCCACCTGCCACGAGGATACCCTTTCCTTGTCGGCCTGTGGGAATTGCTCCTGCCATTCGTCCCATAGTTGCCAAGGCCGTTGAGGACGAGCCACTCTCACCACCACCTTCTTCTTCTCGTTGATACAAGTTAACTACTCTTCCGTTGTACATTCTCTCTCCCCCAGCGGCACGTGCATGTCGAACTGCAGCTCTTTCCATCCGGTCTGGTGCGAATCGTTGCTTGTAGTACCGAGCAAGTCCACGATGCCCAATGATACGTCCATCGGGCATAATTAACTCACCCAGAGGTGTGATATCAAATCCTTGACTTGCAATTTCTTCTTGATATCCTTCATACAGATCATCATCTTCCTCATCCTTCATGGATACATCATCCTGATCATCATCATCAGAAACATCCTCCCATTCTTCTTCCCCTTCTGCTTCTTCGCCCACTGCCATATTATCCTCCTCTCCATTACCACTCTTCTTTGTCTGATTATTAAGTTTACTAAAATCATAAAAGACATCAAACTCTTCCTGATCTACACCCCTTTCATACAATATCTTACAATGTTCCTTATCCTTCATATGCTTTAATACACCTTCCGAACTTTTAAAACTCCTTTGACAATATAAACATATATTACCCAAACGTATCTTTTCATTACAATATCCTAATAATCCTTCAAGGTCGATACAATATTCTAAATCGGGTAAGAAGAATGAATATTGTTGTTGCATATATTTTAAATTTGCTTCGGGTGATGTGGAAATGAAGTTATCGAATAATGATTGACAGGGATTGATCTCTGGTGGTTCTTCCTCTTCTTCTTCTTCCATGGATGCTACTTCAGAAGTATCATCTTGAATACTGCTATTCTCTTCTTGAGTATTATCAATATTACTTTCCTCACGCTTTGCAAATGCAGGTTTTCTCTTATGCTTACCAGCTTGCTGCTTTTGTTTCTTCTTCTTCTTTTTAGTATCATTCTTATCCTTACGGTGATCTAATCCACTACGTTCCTCTCTCCCCTCTCGTTCCTTTCGTAATGCCATGGCAGCTTCTAGTCGAGCATTAAAATCTGATTCATTCAACATTGGTAAGTTAGCCTCTCTTCTTTTGAGATTATATCGATGCCAATCTGATTTGTAATGTGATTGTAATTCAGTACGGGTAGTGAAGGTTTTACCGGGTGCTGTTGTTGATGTTAGTGTTGGTGTGAAGGATGTTGATCCTGGTCCAAGAGAGGTGGAGACTGGTGGTGATGGACTTGGTAGAGTTTGCATCTTTGATATGTTTTATATATTATGATTGTATCGTGGTGTGGTAGTATAATTTATTTGTTATTGTCTTAAAGATTGTTGCAATAAAGACTCGAAATATTTATCACAACGGTGATGGTAAGATCTATCAGTCAGAAGATGATATACTTTAAAATACATATTATAATATTTTGGTTGGTTGTCATTTTTATTTCTCTGCTCTCCCCCATTGCCGGTATCCTTTTATTCTCTCCTTCCTCCTGCATCCCCCACATCCTATCTCTCATACAAATCGATCAATTTATCTACTATGTTTATTCAGTTGCTACCTCTTGTACTTCTCTTGATAGCGGTGGTATCATCATGTAATGCTTTTATACCTAGCCATCGCATAGTTGGCAAATTTTACTCACATGATATGCACACGACATTATTTGCAAAGGAAGATGAAAGTGATGATGGATCAAATATAATAAATATTGCAGTAATCTCAGCGACAGATGATAGCAGTAGTAGTTATGATGGATTGCAATCTACAATTGAAAGTCATCCATTCTGTAAAATGACAGGAGTACAACTAAGTATGTCAGAGATAATCGCAGATATGTCATGGAAGAAAGACGAAATAGTATTGTTACAACAAGCTGAGATTGCTTGCTTTACAAGTAAATCTGCTGTTAAACAATATCTCCAGCTATTAGACGATCATTTAAAGGTTCCCAAAGATACATCAGATGAAGAGAGAAGAAAGTTGCCAAATAAATTAGATATTGTTGGTGATATACTTGGTACCACGCAACAAATTGCAACAATCATGGCTGCATGTCCCACAATGGATATTGCGAAAGAATGTTTGAACAGTGGAAGATGGCAAAATAATCATATATATTATCCAAAAGATACACAAGGTGTTGTTGATATGAAGACTGAGGAGCTTGGGGAGAATGATAAAGAGGAAGAAGAGGAAGCAGAGATTGATATTACCATTTGGGCAGACGCTATAGTTCAAGCAGCGGGAGATGTCTACGAACGCTCATTCTGGGGTGGAGGATGGTAGATAGCTTTGAATGTTATACAAATTTTATGATCTTATACAAATCAAACTTACTGCAAAGGAGAGCAACACATGATATGCCTCTTCTTCTCCTTCTCTGACCAATCGAGTCCCCATGATGGTTCTTCGCCTGTTAATTGTTCATGACTTAGACATGTTGTTGATTTATTTGTCCCTTTCCTTCCAATCATAACCCAATGATTACTTTTTCCGAAGACAGGAGCCCATTGCTCGCCCTCGTCTTCAAAGTTTGCATCATGACCACTAATTACTTCATGAGAGGGTCCGTGTGGACAATACGCCGCATATGGACACAATTGCATTGGAAGATTGTGCGATCCTTCAAATTGTTGACAAAACTTGGAAGCTTCACTATGAGAGCCACCACTCCACCCTCCTGTATCGGCATCAAACCAAGTTGGGTTGAAAGTTTTGATAATTGATGTCTCCGCTTCCTCTTTTTGTGTATCGACTTGAGTTGTGCTTGATATAGACCCAAGTTGGAGACCGCTGTCACTGACAGAACTTCCTGAATCGCCTTGGATTGTAGCAATAGCATTGTCATTAACATTAATAGCGTTGTTCTCACAGCAAAGAATGTGCTCCTTTAATTGTGGAGAAGATCCATCTACACCCCATTTTGGGGGATGATGATTTATTGATGCATATGTTTTGCAAGTAAGATCAGCAATATCACCAATCATCACCCACTGATTATCTCCGTTGCTTATTGGCGCCCATTGAACACCTTCATATGCGTCTTGTTGAAGATACAACGGTTTAGTCTCAACGTCAGGCCCATTTGGACAGTATGCCAATAGTGGACATAGATGCAGTGTGCCTTTCCCGTGAACACTAGGCATGGATTCACAGAATGATTTAGCATCATCATACGAACCGCCATTACTTCTAAACCACACCGGATGGTGTTTATCTTGTACTCGTGTCTCCAGTGATGTCAGTGAGATAGGTTCGTTATCATCCATTTCTGTATTTGTGCCACTATCAGTTCCCATTTCATCGTGTTGAGGTTCAGGCAATGTAGCACCAGGTAGACCATTGGCATCTGACATTGAAGTATCACTATTATCAGCGAGAGGATCAAATTTGCAGCACATTATATGACGTGTAATCTCCTCATTGTTCTCTCCTATCATACCCCAGCTCGGTAGTTCTTTTTCTGTCTCTGAATATAGATTACAGGCCCCACCTTCGCCCACTTGTACCCAATCGTTGGCACTATCAATGACAGCTGACCATGACTCGCCAACATCTTGTATTCCTCCGATAAGCTGACCTCGCCCTTCCGGACAATACTGAAGGAACGAAGAACGATAATCAAATGTGAGCAATTGAAACACATTAATAAGTCAACAGATATATAGTTTTTACTTACCGCATCGAGGGGACATGGCATATACCCATCCATCTGATTAGCACAAAAGTCTAGTGATTCTTGATACGTCTGCCCATTCCATCCTTTATCCCTATCAAACCAAACAGGTTCATATTTCTTCGACGCAGCTTCAAAGATGTGCCAATCGGCAGGAGGACTACTAGCTTGAATTACATGTTCCCCATCGGCTTTCTGGTCATCCATGATACTACTACTATCATCTCCCTCTTGAAGTGGGTGTTCACGACAGCATAAGATGTGTCGTGTAATCTCTTCATTATTATCACCATTTATACCCCATTCTGGATGTTCACCATCATACCTGTCACTATACAAGCCACATGCACCTGCCTTAGTCGATATCTCTACCCATTCGTTATCAGCATTTGACACAGGAGCCCAACTCTCCCCATCTCTATCCATTAATGAACTCAATCCATCATTTGATAATATCAATGACTTTTGATCGGGGCAGTAAACTTCGTATGGACAGGGTATGTAATTATCATGTGAATCACACCATGTCAATGCTTCTGAATAGGTTTGACCTGTCCATCCTGATGAACGGTCATACCAAACAGGTTGATATGCAGCTGATACCTTTTGGAATAACTTTTGTTTACTTGTAATTCCTGGATGTGTATCAAATCGACCAGCAGCCGCTTCGTCGTTAGGATGTTCATGTATCCAATCCTCCTTCTGCTTTTCCCTCCATTCATCAGCATGCCAGTCTGGTAATGGCGGCTCGTTCTTTTTTAACCTTACGCTTTCATATCCATTTGTTATCGCTGATATAATAGCCACACCAATTAATAAGATTAGTAATAGTATAGTAACATATAATATACCAAGCTTGAACTTTTTAGAACGAAATATTGGATATTTATATCGTGTCGATCGATGTTGATGATAGAAGTGATGTAAACCGTTGTGTAATCCTGGATGTGTATTGGGAGTTACGCCTAATTCATCACATAGATCATTGAAGATACCGACCGCCGCTTCATCATCATCATCATTATCTGGTCGGCGTTTGAGTGAATTATCACGATCAAGTATATGCATACCATATATACCCCCACTTTCTACTTCTTCTTCATCATTATTATCATCATGTGATAGTTCATTATTATCATCTTGTGTGATTCCATATTCCAAATCATCCTCCCTTTCATTCTGTATTAGATCTTCTGTTTCTACATAATCTTGAAAATCAAATTCATTCTCTATTGTGGCTGCCATATCATCTTGATCCCCTTTTCCGTCATCTACCTTTTTCTTACCCTTGACTTTTGTTTTAACAGTCTTTAATGCAACCTCGGCCTTTAACCGGAAGGCGGCAGTTACAGTTGCAGAAGTAGGTCCCTTCAATTTCATCTTGGGTTTAGAATTATTAGCAGATGATTTTTCAATTCGATATTTATCACCCCGTAACAATGTATGACTATCGTCACTAATATCACTTTCATCACTGTCATAATCATCATATTCAACAGTATGTTCAGCAGCAAGTACTTCGTTATTGCAAAACTTGTTTAATGTTTGTACTTTAATCTCCTCTTTGCGATTTGATTCTAGGGTGTCGGTATCCGTTGTTCTCTTTTTCTTCTGCTGTTCCTCTTCTTCTGATAAGATGTAATCCTTATATACTGATATCATTGCATGTGCACGATCTTCTAATGATATTTCTTTACTACCCTTCTCTTCTTTTTTAGACTTTAAGTTATTGTTATTGTCAGTAGAAGAAGAGAGTAAATCGGTATCTCTACCACTCATTAAACTTGATATGGCAGTAAAAGTTTGTGATGAATATGCTGGTTTATTAGTTTCTTTTGTAGAATTGGGTATAAAATCATTGTCATCTTTATTATTATCATCAGAAGTATATGTCATTATGTTAGGTTCACTAAGAGAGTTTGCAATATCTTCAATTGTTGGTGGTGTTGATGTAGTATTGATATCCTCACTATTATTATTAGATGCAGCGTTCATATTATCAGCACATTTATTATTATTTTCCTCTCCCTTTCGTATAGTATTAGCAGCCTCAAGAACTGCAGTTATACTCGTATTGGTATTAGTATCAACATCACCCTCCTCATTTTTATTTTCAGTAGATTTTAATGTTGTTGTGGTATCTTCTTCTTGTGATACTATGCTATTGCTAACCGGCGTATCTTCAGCGGCGGCGGTACTGCTCATGGTATATGTATATTGTCTCAATCAATTGATATAACACTCACCACATTAAGGGCTGGTTCATCACACAACACACGATTACTCTCACAATGCAAATTTTCATTTATTTGGATATCCTACGTAGGAATTAGTATGCGTACGCAGGGCGGGGAGATCTTCTGTTCTCAGTTCTCACTCTTTCAAGAGGATAGGTGTTAATATCATGAGTTCAAACGATACGGCTGGAGTAGACGATGGCCGTACTGCAAATGGCGATGCCGACTTGCTCGACGACGCAAAAGATGATCCTAACGAAATATCTATATCCTCAGAGCAACCAAATGATAGTTCGGATCCAAATGAGATATCAATTGGAGATGACATTGATACACCAATAAAGCAGTCTCCTGAAGTTACAACAACAAATATGGATGACAACGATATATCTAATGATTTACCAACTAATGATACCGAGGAAGAAGAGATATTTTCAACTCCAAATAATTCTCCAGACAATACTAGTAACACTCACAAGCCCAGTATTGCAACTGTTTCTGCAATTGTTAACGAGGTACTACGCCAAAAGGAAAGTAGTGATAGTGTAGATATAGCGAAAATTGCAAGTACTGAAGTGCAAAAGTTTTATGATGATGGACGAGATCAGATTGAAGAGGGTACAAAACCACCGCCCCCAACTTCACAACATAACAACTCTCAATGGAACATGTCAGTTAATGAAACGAGGGCATTATTTGGTAGTAAGGGTACGAAAGGTGCTAGTGCTATACTATCTTCTAAGATTAAAGCTGCCCTTTCAATTAACAAGAGTAATAACAACAACACAAATACACTATCTGCAGCAGATCGAATGGAAATGGCAATGCAAAATCCTGATATACTAAATGAGAATAATCCAGATTTCAATAACCTATGTTCCGAATTAGGTATTACTCCTGACTCACATCCACAATTACATTCACCATATACATATCAACTATACAATAAGAGAAAATGTCGTCAATGTTGTACAATGGCACTATTAGTTGTTAGCTTAGTTGTTATTATTACACATGTTACCACAAGGGGATTTAGTCAACATGCAAATAAAAAGCCAGGTGATCATATAGTGCTTGGAAATAATAAAGATCTCTCCACTGATGATAATCTTGATCAACTATATTATACATTGAGTGATACGTATCTGCCAATGTGGTATGATAGGAGTATGGGATGGAAAGGATCAACGTATTCCGAAGCTGTGACTTTTTGTAATGCGCATGATAATTTTGTTCCCTGTCCTTATAATGTATATTGCCCCGGAGAGGGAGGTCATCTAATCTTCAACGAAGTGTTTGAAAACGAGAATGGGTTGTCCTGGGCACCGACTAAAGAAGAAAACATGTGGGTACAAGTTGGTAACGGTGGAGAACAATGTACACGAAAGAAATCACCCGGTGTACATCGAAAAGACCTGACAAGACATATCATGTGTTGTTTGGCCGAGCCGTTGAGTGATGACGAGACTTCTCATGTTCCAAAGCCTCCTAATGTTGAGGAGGAGCATGGAGAGGGAGTTGAAGATCCTATACTGCCGCCGCCTTCGATGGCCGGGGCGGGCATGGATGCTGGTAATGCATACAATGATAATGAGGCAGCAGAAATGGTTGATGAGGTGATTGAAAAGAGTGAGGAAGGTCAGGATATCAATGTAGCAGCTTCTCAAAATCCAATGCAGGGCGTACCACAAGGGTTTGAGCCTTTAAACTCTTTACCTCATGCTGCCGGTGAGCATGACTTTCAAGCAGATGACACGATTGTTGCAATGGAGATTGCATTACATCCAAAATGGCATAACTTTGCCGATGGCTGGTCAGGAGGTAGTTATTACGATGCACTACAGTATTGTTATGAGAAGGAGCAAGAGCTCTGTCCCTCAGCGGCTGTATGCCCCCAGGGTCCCACTTTGCCTCCATATGCAGGCTTTACTACTGTTTCAGATGGCGATTCGTCAACGCAATGGGTGCCAGTTATCAATCATTCAAATCAATGGGTATTAGTTGATACAAAAGATAACAACGGATCGCAATGTATGGATTATCAATCCTTGAATGGAAATCAATCTCCGTCTTGGGGCTTAGATGGATCCGAACCCGGCTTGAAACAAAATGTTCTATGTTGTGCTAGGACCACGCCGCTGCCTCATGTTAATACAGAAGCAGCTAAGACTGAAGTACATCAACATCCTGAAGATCGTCCTACCACATCACAGACTGCTGATGCATTGCCAAACGCTAAAGAGGAGATGGAGAAGGATGACAAAGAGACAGTAGAAGGAATATGGTTTTCAATATCAAACGGCTGGAATGCAGGCTCTGCTTCTGATGCCCGTCACTTTTGTTCAATGCCTGAAAACGAAATAAATAATATCAGACTGAAGCTTTGTCCATTTTCTTTCTATTGTCCTAATGGACCGACTCATGAACCAGCTTCTGGCCGCGAGGTTGTCCATGATAGCACAGAAGCTGAACAGTGGGCTCCAACTTTCGACGGTGATTGGGTATTGATTGGTTTATTTGGCCCTAATAGGAATACTCAATGCTTGACACACAAACAACTAATGGGAGAAAAGCCATCATGGGGACAGGACAGCACGAACAAGGAGAAGAAGCAATTTGTCATGTGTTGTCCGGATCATTCGACTTGAGAAGACTCGTCTGTTTGTGCTCTGCATTATCATATTGTACAACTAAAGATTATATATAATACTATCATTATTTCTCAAAAGAAACCGAGTAGCAGTGCCCCAATCAATACACCTCCACAGCCACCATATGTTGCACCAATTATAATTGGTAGAGGATACCGTTGTATTTGCATACCATGGTCAAGTATCCGTAGTATTGTACATGCACTCATACCGATCAATGTCCCTAGAGTAGTATATTGATGAATATATTGTATTCTCTGTGCATTCTGATGTTGTTTGTTGTGTATTGTATTCTCCTTTTTTGTTTGATCTATTATCAATGTTGGTCCAAAGAGATATGGCATTACCTCCTTTAGTCTGTACAATACTTTTCTTGCAATTGAACCATCTACACATTGTATAGAATTGCTTTCGGGAGATGTCAAAAGAACTGGAAGGATCATTTTCATTGCAACATAAAATGCTGATATCAAAGTATGAAGTGGTAGCATCATTGGATGGATACCGCAAAGAATGAATACAATGTGTATGATAATTGTAGATACTCCAATTATTGATATGATTTGCAAGCCTTTTGATATGTACCCTTCATTTGTTTCATGTTGCGTTTGTTTGTTCTTTCTGAGTACTATTTTGCATATCAATGCAAGTAACAAGTTCCATAATAAAGATACTGATATGAATTTATATATTTCATGAAGTGGAAATGGAGTGTTTATTATATCACTTGGATCCATATGAGACTATTATTATAAGATTTTGCAGAGACAAGGATATATATGAGATTCGATAAGATGTAATGAAGTTCCTGAGAAAGCAAACATCAATTGCAAATTAGCTCACCATTTCTAAGGAATCTTTTTCCAATATAGGGAATATCATATGATGAAGAAGATATGCATTCCCTATGGCATGAGCCACCCTCATAACTGATACTGACGCTTTATCTACCTAGATATCCATAACTTCTAACAACTATCAATCTCCTCCAACTTCCACTCGGGAAAAGATTTCGATAGAAGATACCGCTCATACACATTCAACTCTCATGAAATTTTCTCCACATTATTGCCACAACTCATAATTTATTTGACCTCACATCAAATATAACAAAGAACTACCTAGATATAACACGTTAAAACTCTATACTGTCATATTACATATATAGATAAAGAGAACAATATCAGTATTTTTTATTCGCAGAATACTGAGAGCAATTCATTCAGTATCACCCACAAAACTACACAAAACTGATAAAAACACATTGCAATAATATTATTATACCTGAAGTGATACATACTATAAACAGTAGTATTTGCCCAGTAATATAATATAAACCTACATGAATAGAGAATCCCAACACAAGAATAAGAAACAAAAAACTAATAATACAAAAAAAAATACAATGCCACCCAATTTACAATCAAATGATCCCTATCTAATATTAGGTTGTCCAACGAATGCAGATGATGCCACATTAAAGAAGGCATATAGAAAATTAGCAGTGAAATGGCATCCAGATAAACATCCCGATAACAATGAAGAGGCTACGAAGAATTTCCAAAAAGTTAGTGAGGCATATGCAACATTAAGTGATCCTAAGAAACGTCAAATGTATGATCAGTACGGCGAGGAGGGAGTTAGGGCTGCTGATGCTGGAGCTGATATGCCGGGTGGGGGCATGCCAGGTGGATTTGGAGGATTTGGTGGTGGAGGTCCAGGTGGTGCGCATCATATGAGTCAAGAAGAAGCTAATGCATTCTTTGCACAAGCATTTGGTGACTCTGATCCATTCGGAGGTTTGTTTGGTGGCATGGGAGGTGGAGGAGGACCGGGTATACGCTTTTCATCAAGTCATGGTGGAATGGGTGGCGGGGGTGGTGATCCATTTGCATCATTCCTAGGTCAAGCAATGGGCGGATCAATGCGAGGTATGGGAATGAATGATATGAGAGCTGGTATGGGACGTACACAAAGTATGCGTCAATCATCACCAGCTAAAAAAGAATATAATGTCATTCCTCGAGGTACAATTGTTTCGTTAAAAGATTTGGTTAGTAAGGCAATATACAATGGTGATAGGGGAGTTATTAAACAATATATACCATCATCACAAAGATATGTCGTCGAATTGGAAGATTCGGGTGAAGAACCATTGAGTGTAAAACCGGAGAATTTGTTACAACATGTTCATGTTACCATTCATGATATTCAAAGTCAACAAGAACTCAATGGCAAGACAGGAACTATTATAACTTGGTGCCCGAAGAAGGGACGGTACAACATCTATGTCGCATCTCTCAAAAGGGTGGTCAGTCTCAAACCTGGTAATGTTGTGTTGGAAACTGGAACAGTAGCACGGCTAAATGGACTTACAAGTAAACCAGAATTAAATGGAAAATGGGGAACGATCAAAGATCATGTAAAAGATACAAACAAGTATGATGTACAGCTATCAGCAAACCAAATCATTAGAGTGAAGGCTGATAATATGATTCTATAGAAGAAGAGTAGAGGGGAACGAAGACACCAATGTGAAGAACTTTATATTAGGTTTACATAAAATTTGTAATGGAGATAAATAGGTATCATCAGTTGGTGCTAATCTTCATTGTAGTTATCTTTAAATTAAGAAGAAGCGAGAAAATAGGTATTTAATCTTACTTATGCACTCATCACAGTATTATATTCTGCAAGTTGTCCTATCCATCTCAAATCATTTTTTGTGAAGGATGGTAATAATTTATCTGATCCAATAATCATACAAGCTCTTGATCCTTGATATTCACTCACTTTTTGCACTAGTATACATCTAGTTGCTGACTCTGGGAGTAGCTTTGATGCAGGATGATCACTGGGTAATGCTACTCTTCCTCCTTTACTTCCAGCTACTGCATCCAACGATAGTTTTGTCATTCGTTTCTCTTCATTATCATCGTTAGTTGCTGTATTTTCACCTCCTACACCAACCGAATATATCACCCCAAAGTCTTCAGTAACAAACTGAAAGCATGTAGCCGGAGTGAAGGACATTATTATTTGTGACATCCGTTGAATAGTTTTGAGTGTAATATCATCATTTTGCAAAGCATCAGCAATTCTACTACTACTTCCATCTCTTCTATTCAAATTGATGACACCATCCTCTGAACTGCCACTAATAATGACAGCTTCATTTTGCATAGCACCCCTTTCTACACCAGCCTCTATACTACCCTGCAATACAAGTAATGTACCATACAATGCAGCAATTATCTCAGCAACACTCTGTCCCCAATCCCCCGGCATACTATCAACTAAGAAATTATGATTAGCAGCATTAGCTACAAGACATGTAATACCAAATATTAACCGTATCCTTGATCCTTCAAGACCTGGTATGAAGAATCCTGATCCTCGTTCTATTGCAGCCGATGGTCGTGAATATATACCCCGTTCTCGTGCAGATTTAGATGTACTACTTCCTGTAGTATCATCTGATGACGATGCAGGTAAAGCAAAATTTTTGTGCATGTGTTGTGTTTGTGCTGTATAATCTCGAGTGCGACCGATGGAAGGAACAAAGCCGAAACATAATAAAGGGCAAATAATACAAATAATTACAAATATAATGTGCTTCCTCTGTGTATAGCAAAGCGCCATGGTAGAGGAGCTAGCACATACATATACAGGGGGGTATATCCTGTTGAAGGGAGTAGGGAGCAAGCAAGTAGCGAGTAAACGTTCTTCGTCTTCAACACTAAGAAAGCAAAAAAGCGTTTCTTCCAACCACCCCAACTAACTACAACACATACTACAGCAACTACTGTTTTACAGTTGCACAGTTGCAATAAGGAGTGTGATATAGGCAGAGACTCACTCATAATACTAACACTATTGCCGTTGCCTATCGCATAGCTTGTGGTTGGATACCAAGCATACCGGTCACATAACATATATTATCGATTGCAATAAAAATGAGACAATCAATAAGCAAAGGCCAGTCGGAATTCTCTCTGGCAATTGCCAGTCGAGCGTTAGCAGCAAGTACAGTGGCATATTTAGAACCAAAGTCAAGAGGGATGACTTTTACTGCATATGATTTAATCGAGAAGGATACCCTACTTCCCCCATTCTCCAACATTGTATCAGCCAAAAACTGTGGTAAAGATATATCAGTAAATGCAAAAGAAGATAAGAAAGAACTTGATGATAGTGAGGAGGGAGGGAGAGATGATGATTCATTCATTAATGGTGCTAGCATTGGCGTTGAAACTGTTGGTACTGGTAAAGATAGAACAAAGACATCAGCGGCATCAACTGAGGCTACTACTGTAGATTCATCTTCATCAAAAGCTACACCATTCTGTGGTGTAGCCGCATGTTTAGATAATGTTATTTGTGATGAGGCATGTACATCGGAGGGTGATCCAACAACAAATACCCTGGACTCAGCTACGAACTTACAAGCGAAGTACAATGGTGATTATGAGATAGAAGAGTTTAGTGATGATAAGAGGAGTGTACGGTGTTTAATTTCAGTTGTGCATGGCAAGGTTGTTGTTAAGAAAAAACCCAATGTCATACAAGGTGAGAAGGATACAGACTCTTTAGAGTATACACCTGGTTCGATATCAATCGTTTTCAGAGGAACAGACACGTTAGACAATGTCATAAAGGATACCAAAGCCATTGCATTGAAGTATGATAATCCGCCATTTGTACCAGAGGGTGGACAGGGAGTGGAAGGAGATAAGAGCAGAAAGGAACTGGAAAAGGATATCAAAGGAGCATATGTTCATCATGGAATTAATGAAACTTGGAGTAACTGGCCCTTGCGAGAAACTACCCTGCAACACTTGTACAACAAAATTATCGAGCTGAATCGAGAAACTCAAGAGGCACAACGAGCAGGTCTATTAATGCCTCCTTTTGCTGTGATGCCAACTATTGATATAACTGGCCATTCTTTAGGGGGAAGCCTTGCTGTATTAATGGCATATGACTTGGCCAACTCCTTGTCTTATACTGGGATGTCGGGCCTCGCTTATATACGAGTCTACACCTTTGGATGTCCTCGTCATGGAAATGTGCCATTCAGCAATGCGTTCAATCGTCTTGTACCTGACTGTTGGAACGTTATCAATAATAACGACATTGTACCAGCAATCCCTCATTCTCCATCCCTGTTATCGTTGTGCAGTTGCAATAAGATTCGGTATAGACGACACGGGAGATCGGTAATTTTGAAACATGATGGCCGATTGCTTATCGATCCAAACAGACGACAGAAATATCGACGTGAGGTCAAGGTATTGCGGCTAAAGCTTGCAATTGATAGCCACAAGACGCATAGTTATAGGACGCACCTTAGGGCTGCAATTAAGAATGAGAGAGAGGCGTGCAAGTCAAGAGAAGAGTGGAAGAAAGAAGCTGATTATGAGGAGTTTGACGAACTCCTTGATAGGTTGGGGAAGTGTATCGTCGAAGCTCGAGCTGATAAAACTCGATCAATTCGCATCCTTCCCGGGGCCACATGAGTGATATGTGCGTGAATATTGAGGAAGGATAAAGACTGTGTACTATGGTATACAGATGATAAAGTAATAAGCACCCTCGTTCTAGGATACCGGGCCTTTTTTCCTTTTATTTTGTACAGTGGCCCTACACAAGAAATATGTCGAATGTCGGCCATTGCAAATGTTATGGTTTGACTGATTGGTATATAGTAGGTTATTGCTACATAATATATACACAGATACTCATTATCTAAATCAGTATGCTACTATCACTTATTCAATTGTTCTATATCAAACGTTGGAGCCTGCTTGCCAAATAGTCGTTCTACTACACTTCTCTTGGCAAACTCCTTGTATGGATCATATTCTCTAGCAATAAGAACATCATCTAAGCCGCGCCTTAGTTCCGCCTTGACTTTGCCGTATGTATCCGCACATGCTTCTTTATCTGTGTGATCAATAAATGTGGTGTCAAAGGGCTTGCCAAAGACAAAGTAATGCCTTGATGGAATGCCTGGAACGACAAGAGGAGGAACGAATCGCTCGTCTGAGTTCTGTTGGTTGAATCTAGCTGAGATTGTACTTTCTGAGCTATTTTTCAGTCTATCCCCCAAGCCAAATGGCAAGTCGAGAAGCTCATCTGCATCTAAGAGGATATTGGCACTGTCTGCTGCCCCAACGGCCGAGATTGTAACGATTGTTGTATTGAATCTAGCTGCAGTTCTTACAAAGTCTGTACTCTCAGGCCAGAAGAGCTCATAGTCTTCACCCTTGCCATGAAATACTTCACGAACACCGCCTGGAAAGAGTAAGCCGGCCTGTCCTGTCTGAAGTAGTCTATAAAAGTTCTTAGGAGTTACCTGTTTAGTACGAGGATTTGTAGTGTGAGGCGTTGACAGTAAATATGTATCACATATCATACATCTAATACTTACCATAACAGCTCCAAATCTTTGGAAGTCTCCTGTGGGAGGATCAACAATGCCATCCTTGTTCCTCTTTGTTATCCTCTGAGGAGGCCCAGTTGGTCCGGGCCCGTTGCCGAACCCTCCATTGCCAGCTTGAAATACTATAGGATGAGCAAGTCCTCGAGCAGCGAGGCCTCGTTGTTCTAGTAATTCTGATATGATCATACCCAGATCTAGCCCTATAAGTTGATGATTAGCAACAAACAACAATGGGCCATCTGGTGACGGTACTTTTCCGAGCCCAGTATGCCTCTTGCCTTCACTATCAGTACTGAAAAACTTTGGACTAAACAACTGACGAAGTGGCTTGACTCTATTCTCGACTGCTTCTTGAATCTCATCCTCAGTCGGGGCAACCCAGTCAGTAATGGGATCGTACTTCTTCTCTTGTACTGACTTCTTGTAGAATGGTGCTCCTATGATAGCTTCTGTTAGATTGAATCGATCGTCTAAGATGAAATGTCCTGCATCTTTAACAGACATTGATGTACAGTCTGGCATGAGCTTGACCAAACGTTCACCTTCATCTCTTGTTGGTAGCATAGAGTCTTCATCACCTCCAATAAACAGAGTAGGCGTTTGCAAATTCTTGAGACGAGGGTTGACTACATCACTACCGACATTACACCATTGTCCAACACGATGCTCTACGACTTTAGCTGGTAAATTGTCAGCCAATATACCAAATCCATCTCGCATCGTTGTCAACACATCCGATAACCCATCAACACTTGTTCTCGTTACCATATCCAAGATACTTTTGTATTGTGTTTGGTCTGGGATAGTCATACTCAAAGCCATACCACCAAGGACGGAATATGGAGTCGGTAATTGATTATCCATTGTCCCATCTTCCTCTTCTTGTTCAATATGACGCAGTGATGCTAAGATTGGTGCCCAAGTATTCCAATTTGTCTTGTAAAATGAAGTTGCTGGATTAACCATTACTAATCCTTGGATAGGACTCTCATCTCCATTTCGTTTTGCAATTGCTTCACATCTCATTGCCACACTAGGAGCAAGTAAACCACCAAAGCTTTCACCAACAAGTATGACCTTTCTATCTTCTTTTGCAATATCTTGTATGAAGTTGGATACTGCTGTTGTAAGTTCTGTAAATGACGATCTATCATGAACAGGATCAATCCTCATCCTCCAGAATTCGAAGTTATTACTCAAGTCATCAAACTGTTGCACTGCTGATATACCCTGTCCATCTAAACCGGGTAGATATAGTAACAATGGTCTTGTAGTTGATACTTCATCTTCGAAATCATTATTGTTTGTTAATCTTTCGGCAACCGGTCGAGTGTATTGAAAGTAAATTGTAGGTGATGCGTTTGTGATGAAACATCCTGACGCCAAGTCTTGGTATGTTTGTCGTGATAGTTCAACTGCATCTGCAATACCAAATGATACTGACTCGTCATTTATCGTAGATCTTTCGAAAATCGATTGCAAATGTGTAGGTTTTCTACTGATATATCCTCTACCAGTCAATGGGATATTAGATTGCAACGCCGATGGGGCTGCAAATAGCAGAGGTATTGACTTGCCAAACACCATACTTATCGCATTATGGAGGCATATTGTGTTGGCGTGTGTTGCCGGCCATCGCTGAGTAAGTAAAAAGATACTCATTTTGAAGGTATCCTAATTTTGCCTCCTCCCGTTATTTCGTCATTTAATTCATCGACCATACTAGAGGTACTGCAATAGCATGGTAATTAGTTTCTCTCTGGCGTTGGTATTATATGCCATATCGTATACATCGGCATTCTCCACATCTTCTTCCCCGAAATGTTCACAAGATCGTCGCCAAGTATTATCATCACTCGTTTCAATATCAGGAGTATTATTGCCAAACATTGCCAATGCAGGATTATTAGATGATTATGGTACTGATCCTACCCAGGATAAACAACCGGAGAAGAAGAAGCCTGAATTGGCAAAGGCTAAAGCAAAGGTAGAAAGTGCTGTTGAACCTAATTTACGGTCGAATTATTATTATCCAACGAATAAAGTTAGATATTTGCCACGGATTAAGAAATGTAGTGATGCTATACCAGGTGAGTATATTGATATATTGTCGTATTGTTTGTTATTTTGTAGTACATGTACTTTTGGAGACTACAATATGAATATGTTTTGTAATATCTTGCTCATATCATGTGTACATAACAAACACAAATTGCTTACATTTTGTTTATATCACACTCATATCATGTGTACATAACAAACGCAAAACAATATACGCAAAGGTGTGGCTGAAGCTATTGGTTTAGAAGATTGGGATGCAGCCAGAGATTTTGCCACAGTAGTAGCTGATGATACCATACTTCCAATGAAGTTATATGTTAGTAGTCTGACAGGAGGGGGAACGGCAGTGAAGGTTGCATTTGCTAAAGAGATGACTTCGGCCACAAAGACATTCGAGAAGGAACAAAAGGCATTAGTAAAGAGTATAGAGAAAAGGGATGTTGCTAAAAGCTCTGTTGCGTTAGAAGGAATGGCTGAAGCAATGCTTGCTTATAGAACAAGTGGTAGATTGCTCGGTCCAGATGGAGGTGGAGATATTCCTTCAGTGGATGAGATTCGTCGTTCAACAAAGAGATTTAGGGGGGAAGCCTTTGAGGCTAAAGTGAAAGAAAGAGATGCTAGGGTAAAGGCTGCTTCTGAAGCCGCGGCTGTTGGAAACTAAAGGTCAATGTTGTTAAACATTCTGTCAATCATTAGTGACTATTTATGATATTGGGAGATGATCAATACATCGCATGGCATCATAAATGTCCTTGGTCCAATTAGACCATGGCTCACTCTTCTTTAGTAATGCATAGAACCATTCGGCAACCTTACTGACATGTATTTGCACTTTGCTTTGTAGTTCACTGTCCTCTGCAGAGTCGATGCTGGGATAAAAGTTCTTTAACAAGATTTCTCTAATGATTGCTTTACCATCTTCTTCTTTTGATCGCCATATGTCACTTCTCTTATTGCTTACAAAGCTTTTGCCTCTACCTTTCCCCAAGATAAGCTCTTCTATCAATCTAGGAAGCAATATGTTAAGATCAACATCAAGGCAAGGTCTTTGAGGTAGATGTAGATGCTTTGTAGGTGATGTGTTACCGTTTGCAATCTGTTCTAGACAAGGATAGTCTACTGATCCCTGTGAATTCCCATCTATGTCTATCAACCTCACGCTCTTATAGTCTCGAGATACCAACACATTATTCAAGTGATTGAAATCAAATGACTGGAAGATGCGCGTTTCACGATTTACGAAGATGGAAAGAACAAATTGTAACATATGTTAGTACTAGTGGGTTACAAAAGCAATCAAACAAGGCAGGTAACGGTCAAATAAATGAGCCAGATCATCGAGACTTCATATTGACATTAGAACTCGCATGATAAAACAATACAAACGCGGACTTTCCTGGATACCCATTAGAGTTAGATCTCGAAATGCATTTAATAGAGATACAAGAAATACCTTGATTGACGTGAGCGTGAACTCTGATTGAAGTTTGATAATTGAAAGACGTTTCTTGTCATTTGTAATCGTACTTGGTACAGCAATATACTCCTCGATAAAACATCGAAGGGTGTATGTTGAGAAATCTGGCTCATACTTTGCCAAAAGCATAAGCTCGAATTTGTATTCGTTCTCGTTATATGCGTTTGTAGATAGCCCTAGTCCAAGACCATAGAAGTAAAGCACTCGTTTATCACTATTCAGAAGGTTCGCAAGCCGCAACCGTTTGGCCAGACCAGCTTCAGAGCTATTCTGAAGGAAGACAATCATCTTACTCAGACTAAATGGTCGCTTGACAGCTGCGTCCCAGTGGCCATCATCTTCATCTATTTCTGACTCATTGTGATTGGACGGTTGAATATCAAAACTGCCGCTTGATTGAATGCCACCATCAGCTTTTGTAACAGATAGCTGTACTCTATGCACAATAGCATTTTCACCCATGCCTAGGATATCACCTTCTCCGGGAGCTTTAAACTTCACCATGCTTCCTGCAGATCTTGATACCATCATGAATGCTCGTCTATCATGATCATCCTCAGCATATGAAAATACGACGGGTTCGTCGGAGGCCAGAGCTTCACCGGTAACGAAATCCCAAGCCCGAAGGTTTGTTGCCTTCAGAGTGTTCTCTAAAAACGTCGCTGGAGCATTTGGTCTCTCCTCATGCAAGAAGGTCCAGGGTTTTTGATAAGGTGAAAGAGAAAGGTCAACATTGACATCATTATTGTCCACCTCCATCTTATTGTCATTGCTTGATGAAGCTTCTTTGGGAATTCTAACGACTGAGAATATCACAAGAGCAAATCTACACTCTCCATTCCAACTAACATGGGGCTCGCCATCTACTCATTATCATGATCATCAATGTGTCGAGTTAGTACAGAAAACATGCATGCATACATGTATACTTACATATTATGACAAACAAGCACATACCTTTCAATGTAGCACTCAAACCAAACATGGATTTCATACGCTCCAATTGTACTCTCAATTCAACTGCCTCCGACTCTAAGGGAATATCATACATATCATCTTTCCCAAACATTGCCAAAATGAGCCATGCCTTTGCAACCTTTGCAGGCTGTTCATCATGTTTAAGAAGATTTTCATTTGCATGCTGTATTAAAGTTTGTTTCACAGTGTTGATCGTAGAGGTTTTTGGTATACGAACTTCCATTGTACATAAGCCCGGAATGAGAAGCTCTATTTCGACTTTCTTCCCCTGTAGTATATCCCGTTCAGATTTACTGTGATGTATAGTTGATAATGGTCTTGACGTGAGGTGCTGTAACTTTCTATCATCTTCATTTACCTCCGTTATACGAACTCTTTTATTGGCTTCTTGTTGTGTCTCTAATCGAGCACTCTGTATTTGAACATAATGCGATTTGAACTGATCTCTAAGTAGTTCATTCTTGTCTGTCGGTGTAGATCTACTGTTCAATTTGTGTATAATGGCTTCAAGTTCCACAATTTGTCGTTGAAATCCAATGTTTTCTAATACGAAAGGACGTTGTTTAGCACAATGTTTTAATATCTCTTCCATTGGTTTGCCATGAAGTAAGAGAGTTGCAACACCAAGAGCTGCACTTCTATTCTGTCCCGCTACACAAATGAATAATACATTTCCTACTGGCTCATCTTCCTTCTTGGTACTATTCTGTCTTCTAATATCAGTGAATAATGCATTTGATACTTCTAAATGCTGCGAACATACAATTCGCTCTTCTGTCTCTGTGTTGCCATTCATTTGATTTTCTAACTTTTGTGGTCTTTTGGGTATCGTCTTCTTTTCATGCAATATTGGATAAGTATATGAATCTGACTTGACGTTAGTGAAGGCATATCGTATACCACAATCTTTCATTTCACTAACAGGTAATCGAGCTATTCCTCCCGATGCACAATTGAGTACTGCTACTACATTCATTGATTTTAGTAATGGTATATTTGCGGCATGCCGAGCGCCACCAATTATTATACCACCCCCTCCACTATTTGGATTGATATTACTATCATCATCATGGAAGGGAACTAGAGCAGGTGAATTATCATCCCACGGTTGTTTAGGTATGGGCTTTGACACATATTGACGTATCACATCAAGACGAGATTGGAGATGCTCCTCGTCGAATATTGTTGTAGGTTGAGAGGTATCATCTGTTGAGGCAATCATCATAAGAAGAGGATATTACACCAATACAGCCTACAGCTATTATATCCTCCGTTACTGACACTTTTGACAAATGAAGATAATTGCAATAACCCACAACTCCAATATACCCATATATATATATATATATATATATATATTATAATTGCATACACAAGCACTTAACATTCAAAACGCCTCAGTCAGAATCCTACTGCGGCAAAATCCCAATCGAGCTAGACCAATCTATATCTTTTTTTAGCAAAACCGTACAGAAAATTGCGATTTGTACCTTATCGACCGGAAAATAGTCGTTATTTTTGTTTGAGCACAGCGAGCACATAAACATACTGCAGGTATTGTATGTAAGTACATAGCAGGCGAGTGTTAAATCTATTATATTGAATTATATTCAATTGTCAGGCGTATATTATATCAGGGGTTTTAGCTTGTATTTTTTCCGGCATACTAGTTCGATTGTTTAAGACTTTTGTCATACTTGCAACAAATTATTAGTACAGTATACATACTATATTTATAACATTATATCATCAATCAAGCAAAAACCAATAATATATACAAATATACAAAAACTATGGAAGAATTAATACCAATAGCATCCAAATTACAAGACGTCCTCGGCGCACTAGGGCAGAATACAAACTTAGACTTGCCACAAATTGTTGTAATCGGAGGGCAGAGTAGCGGTAAATCAAGTGTATTAGAAAGTGTCGTTGGTAGAAGCTTCTTGCCACGAGGTACAGGTATTGTTACACGAAGACCATTGGTATTGCAATTGTTTAATACCGCTGGTGCTGGACAGGATGATAATGATGATATCAATAATAATAATGAAGATGATACAAAGGCTGATCATAGTGAACGTAGATCACAACGATCCAAAGAGCAATCATCATCAGATAGTACAAAAGATGAATGGGGTGAATTCTTACATCAACCAGGGAAACGATATTATGACTTTACACAGATACGTGATGAGATATCACGTGATACGAATCGCTTAGCCGGATTACATTCCAAGGGCGTTTCACCGACACCAATTCATTTAAAAATCTATTCACCCAATGTGTTATCACTAACAATGGTAGACTTACCTGGATTGACCAAGGTAGCAGTGAAGGATCAGCCTGAAGATATTGAAGAACAGATATATCAAATGAATTGTCAATATGGTAGTAATCCTAATGCAATCTTGTTAGCTGTTACTTCCGCCAATACAGATTTGGCATCTTCAGATGCATTAAAGTTAGCTCGAGAATTGGACCCTCGTGGTGAACGAACAATTGGAGTATTAACCAAATTAGATTTAATGGATCCAGGAACTGATGCGTCCGAGATATTACATAATAAGGTTATACCATTACGTCGTGGATATATTGCAGTTGTAAATCGCGGACAGCGTGATATAGATGCTGATTTGAGTATACGTATTGGTTTGAGGAATGAAGAACGTTTCTTCCGTACACATCCGACATATTCACGAGATCGTGGTATATTAGGAAAGTGTGGTACGATGAATTTGGCACGTAACCTGAATGGTATTCTCATTCATCATATTCGGGATTGTTTACCAGAGCTCAAGATACGTATTGCCAATATGATGGGTGATGTTCAGAGTGAATTAAATGCACTGGGTATGCCAGAAGGTGGTAGTGGTGATGAGAAGAGTGTAATGGGTGGTAAACTATTGGGATTGCTTTCCAAGTTCTCTGCCAACTTTGCTGCCATGATTGATGGACGAGCTAGTAATACTAATCAGCATCATGATTCAAACTTTCCCTCGGCTAGTAGAGGTGGTGGAGGAGGCCTAATGGGTAACGGTGGTGGTGGTGGATATGGTTGTAGTACTCCAACAATGGGCGGTATTATGGGTATGGGAAGTATGAATATTGGCACACCATATAGTGCCTCTGCAAATGTCACCTCAGCAATTGGTACGAATGCTGATGAACTCTATGGAGGAGCGCGTATCTCCTTCATCTTCCATCAGGTCTTTGGCAGATCACTCAATTCTGTTAATGCATTCGATGGCTTGAGTGAGGATGAGATTCGTACCACAATTGGCAACGCTAATGGTACAAGACCGGCCTTGTTTGTGCCTGAGATTAGTTTTGACATACTAGTCAGACGTCAGATTCGTCGATTGGAACAGCCAGGAGTACAGTGTGTGGACTTAGTATACGATGAATTGCAACGTATCGCGGCACAGTCTGAACCTACTGAGTTAACTCGATACCCTAACCTTCGTGATCGTATGATGGATGTTGTGTCTTCACTTTTGAAGAAAAGTGTTGGTCCTACACAAATGTGGGTCAGCAACTTGGTGAGGATTGAATTATCTTACATCAACACCAACCATCCTGACTTCATCGGTGGTAGCCGAGCCGTTGCAAGATTGATGGAGAAGATGGCACAAGAAAAAGAGGCTGCTGCTCGTCAGGCCGCTGCGGCAGCTGCTGCTCCGCCGGTAGTGAATGAACAGTCCAAGAATCATATGACTCCAGTCAAGGAACGTCCCAATAGTGCAGAGGTGGGGGCTACACCCTTGTCATCCTCATCTCTCGAGAAGTATATGGATACTAACTCTGGTCATGGTGCACCTCTACAACATGTTGTTGTTGATCGAAGTAATGGTGCTTCTGCCACGAACAATAACAGCGACAATGGTGGTATTATGAACTTCATCTTCCGTAATAACAACTCGAACAATTCTGTTGGTGGAGGAGTTAAACGATCCGATTCATGGAACAATCGTGGTATGCCAAACACTATGCGGTCGAACAACTCTCACTATAGCACCGCAGGCAGTGTTGGTGGCCCTCCTACGATTGTTCAACTACCTCAAGTTCCTGATACGATGCGTCAGACTGATGCTCCTCCATCAGATCGAGAACGTGTTGAAACTGAGATTATCAAATCACTAATAGACTCATACTTCTCCATCGTGCGCAAGAATTATATTGATATGGTACCAAAGACTATCATGTACTTCTTGGTGAACCATGTCAAGGATGAGTTACAAAATGAGTTGGTAAGTGAATTGTATCGTGAGGCAGAGGTGGAGTTCCTAATGAAGGAGGCAGAAGATATTGCTTTGAGGAGGAAAACTTGTATGGAAATGAGAGATCTGTTAGAAAAGGCTTTGGAGATTGTCAACGAAGTACGAGATTTTAATAGCTTTGCAAAGTAAAGGATGTAAGTGTTTGGGGCGAGTATATAATATTTATCATCATCCAGCTTGCACACTTAAGGGTGAATGTGGACTTAGATAGTCCCCTAGTGTATTGAATTAGTTGATGTATCTGTATACCGTAGTATACGATATGATTACCATAGTGCCGTAGTGATTGTCAATCATAATATATTACACCAATACAAAAAATAAATGCAATTGAGCACAGCTGATTAGATCCGAGATCGATCGACAATCGTCGATGTATCTGGCAATAGAAGGAAGCCTGAAATGAATAGGATAAATGTCCAAATGTTAATAGAGAAGTAGTTTTTTGCAACACTTGACGTATAAATTATAAACATTAGTCAACTATGAGTAAGTATCATCCCTACGGCAACTTATGTATACCGATCTGAAACGAGATACAAACGATGCATAGTACCACTGATGATCCAATCAACAATTATCGATCCTATACCCGTAACCACTCAGCTGACTTAACCTAACATTTTCTCCTAGAACTTTTCTACTCTTCGAACTTTCCCACCAGATGATGAATATATCTAACAGCCGAAGTAAGTACTGTAGGGGCCAAGGTAATTGCATAACCAAGACGTCACCTCTTCTTTATCAGGTACTCCTTGCTCCTCGACATCTCCGACGGCAGCAACTAAAGGATCTGGGGCAGAAGTAGGCGAGTATGTAGGGTACCACTCGGTGGGTGCAGGTGTATCGACGACAGTTGATGCCATTGACATGGATGCATCTTGCAATACACGTTGTTTCATATTACTATTCTTGCCGGTGGTAGTAGTAGCACGGCCAAAAACATTGTGCTTCTGAGCGATAGCGTTTGATCCACGAAGACGTCTTGGAGCTTTTGCAACTTGTGCAGAGGAGGAGGCGATGATGGCTAATGCGACGATGGGTGTTGATTTAATCATTGTTGTTATTGTTTGATTGTTTGTTGATATAAAAGGAGGAGATAGTTGATAGTGGTGGCAATGTATAATACAATACTTGTTGTTGGGGATGTGAATTGCAAATTATGAGGAGTATGGTCGACTTATTCACTGTGTGCAGTGATATGTAGTGCTCAGCAAGCAAGGTGGATCGATGTTTAGTGGCATCAAAGTTATTCTTCTTACAAACTAGAAAAAAGATACGATCTTTTCTTGGTATCCTTTGAAGGATCCTTAATAGTTGAGTAGAGTTGAGATTGGTGATGCGGCTTTTAGCTCTTTGTGTGCACAGACTTGTAAGAGCATCTGTCTGAACTCAGTTAGCTTGTGGTTGAGTAACTTCCTACATATTTACACAGTAAAGACTACGTTCAAATGAAAATAGAATTTATGCAGCTCAAAGTTTACTTCACAATCTATGCCCCAAAGAAGAAATGAATCTGACTCTTCAAACTAGCTACCAGACTACTTTTCACTACTGTTATTGTTCTCCGTTACCTTCTTCTTATTAGAAGCATTTACCTTTTGACGGTACCGTTTATCAGACTGGTTGTGTTTGGTGCCACCTTCTTCTTTTTCTCCTGCACCATTGCCCGTTTTATTGGCTTTGCCTCCTCTATGCCTTTGTTTCTTACTTCGATTATTTGCTTTCTTCTTTCCCCCTTGCTTATCATCCTTTTGTTTTATCAGCTTCTCCATTTGCTGTTGCTTAAACTCCTCGGTTATTGCTGGTTTAGCATGTGTCTGTGTCTGTGGTTGAGTGCCATTTGTATTCATATTAACAGGATTGTTGCTTTGTTGACCAGTTTGTGATCGAGGAGCATTGTGGCCGCGCCCGGGCTTGATATGCTTGTTGTATTGATTCTGCTTCCCATTTCTGTTATGTCTTTCTCCATTATTGCTCCGATTATTGTTATTATTCTGTCGGCTGTCACGATTGTGATTGTTATTCTGTCGTTGCGGAGGTGCATGTGTATTGTTTCTGTTTCTATTCTGATTGTTTTGCAGCTGTGGTGGTACATTAGTATCTTTCTGTTTATGGTGTTGAGGAGGTTGACCGAACAACTTGCCGAGTACAATAGAAGCATGTTCATTATCCAAAGGCATCTGAATCAATTCACCCAGCTCTTTTGTGGCGTGCATTAGCTGTTTACTAATCTTTGCTTGGCCATCATCTTTCGCATGTGATCCCAAGTCATGAGGACAGTGGCTTGAACAAATTTCAAATGGATCTTCGACACTCAGCTTCCCAAGCTTTGCAGCGAGACATGTCTTTTGTAAAGTAATCTTGCCTAGTCGGATGGAAGCCGCTGTCAGTGTAGATGGAAATATGTTCGTATAAAAGTTGAAGAATCCAAACAATAGCATCGTCAGGTTACTATCATTGGCTCCAGGGGAAGGTTGCCATAACCCCTTCTTCTCAACCATGTCTTTAGTAAGGTAGAACGTATCTAAACCGTTAATCGAGTTCCACCGATCGTTCATGTCAACTTCCCAATCATGTTCTTCAATCATCGTTGGGCACTGCAAGACCGGTAGCATGCCAATACACTGTAGATAGAACAGCACCAAGTTGTTCCAAGTATATGACGAGAGCGTTCCATCAGCTGCACTTGCTAAATTATTCGTTTTGGCAAATGATTTGACTGATAACATCATTATCCTCACACGATTATCAAACAAGCTGTACTCTCGAAGCAATGATGAATTGACAACTGCAATATCATTTAGAAAGCATAAGTCGAATTGAATATGACCGTCGTCGGTGTATGGGTTTTGCATGTAAGCACTGCCTTTCACCACTGGAACTCTGGCCCTTGTTATTGCAAATAAGTCAAAGAATTCCACCTGTCTATAATACTGGAGAGAATCTCGAACTCTGAAAATGATTCTCTTAGACTGTTTCTGATACTGATCTCCTGAACAACGCCCATTATCAAACTGTTGTTTCAGTGTATTCAATTCTGGGATGAATATGGACACATCAACATCATGACTTCCTTCTAATGCAAGCCCAGACAAACAGCTGCCATAGACTGTCAAATTAACTCCATTGAATCTCTTGGACAAAGCCCTATGTAAATGATCTTGAAGTTTCTCAATACTTCTTTGTAGCATGTATTGCTTCTCGTCATGTTCATTCTCAAACCTATTGATTAATGCATTATGTATTTTTTCGGAAGTATCTAGATTGATATCATCTGTAACCTCAAAGCATCTCCCTGCTACTTGTTCGTGAGTCGTGGAATACACTTCATGATTGAATAGTGATAACACATACTCCCTTGCACTCGTAATCTCTTTCTTTCCAGCAAGTTGCACTAGAGCCTGATATTCCCGATTAATCTCTCTTTTCGATCCTTCCGATATACATGAATATACATTACTAGAGAATAGGTAAAAGCTATTAGCTTTGCCTTTCTTTTGTAACGATGGACCATTTTCCATTTTGAGATTATAATTCGTCTTCTCGGGATGGTCTAACATTGGACGTAATATAGCAATTAATACCCGTAGACTATTCAATACTGCTGCTGTTTGTAATTCCAATGGGATTTCATCACTATCCTCGTCGTTATCTAATCCGTTATCTTCAGTGTGCTCTTCTTCTACACTCTCTGATCTTTGTTGTTGTTGCTGTTGAAATTCCTTTTCATTCCTCAGTCTTCTCTGTTCTTCTAACCTCGCAGCATTGTTACGCTGAGACCTCTTCTTTTTGCTCAATCCTTTGCCCTGATTTCGATTAGAAACACCCTCTTTTGGTGTTCCCATACGACGAATATCAGCAATAAGTCGAATGATACATTTAGGTAGTTCAGTACTATGTGGCAATCGCCGTAGTGCATCTTCTTCAATAGTTTCTTGTGTTTCTTGTAGTATAGTATCAGATGTTACATCAAGTTGTAGTACATTCAACAATCGCTGACAACTTGGAGTTATGTGTACATCATTAACATTATTGTTATTCTCGGCTAATATTATCCAGTCATCATCATTGACAGTGAGGCTGTTTATATGCAAGTCTGGACATGCCATTATTATATAAAGTATGAAACACTATCGACTCAAGTCCTTCGGCCAAATAATTATCGTCTCTTGTGTGTATTGTTATCATTGCTGTTGGACAGGAGCTTTAGGACTAGTAGTCTAACTGCAGCGCCGGTTTTATCATTATTATTTTTGGGGTGACGGAAATTTCTTCTTCAGGCATTAATAGAGAGATACAGAGCAAACAATCAACAAATGCGACGACACCCGATATGCTAGGTGTATTAGTAATTAATATCGATATTCTCTGTGTAAAAGTCTAGATCAGTATCAATTTTTCAATTGGTGCTGACCTATGACCGTAGACAAAAAAATGCGACTTATCACTTATTGTTGGACGATGGCTGGATGCAAGAGGACTTCGTTTACCCTCTGCGTAGTCACCAGTGATAGTGTGAAAATGTAGTATCACTCATCAACATTATATTGCAAAATGAAGAGATATATTATCTTCCTCCTATTCGCATCATATCTTTTGGAATTAACAAGTTCATTTTCAGCTTCATCAGCTGCCAAACCATCACCGTCGCTATCACGTACTAAAGATATCATTCAACTAAATCCCGACACTGCTAATGATGTATTGTATAATCTATTAAGTACCAAAGATGATAGTACTATAATACTTCAAGGATTAGTTACGAAGAGACGGGCTATCGGGAAGTCTCTAGTGTTTTTGGACATTATACCGCTAGATATACCTGATATACAATCATGTAATAAAGAAAAGAAGAGTAAGAAGAATACTAGATATGATGAGATAGAGACGATTACTCCTGTTCAAGCAATACTAAAGAGAGATTGTTGGAACAAACTTATTGATGACAATACAAATACTACAAGTAGTAGTACATATGATATATACCACAAAATAATACAACCGGGGGTGCATGTACAACTACTTGGTGAGGCAGGACCAAGTAGAAATGCGCAAGAGGCAATTTTATTCTTACACTCTGTTAACATATCATTAGTTAACGATAATCCACAACATGTAAGAAATATATTGCGATATGCAGCAGCTGATAGTGCAACAGAAGAGTCTGAGACTCTAGATATAGATGAAGTTGTCAATGCATTGCCATGGATCACTAAAGAAGAGCTAATAAGCTTGACTGGTCGAGACGATTCAACAACAAACCAAGGTAGCTTTTATGATATTGCAGTAGACATTCTAAACAAGGCTCCACGAAACTATCTATACAACCCTTCTAAGTTGATGGGATCGACAAACTCTCAAAAGGTAAAGCTTCTACCACCTTCACCCCTTGAATACATAAAAGTGCCTAGCAGTATTGTAAACGATGGTAATGTTGCCAATAAAAGTCAAGAGGTTACAACCATTTCAAATGTTCTTAAGCAACAGAATCAAACGAGTGATGATGATCAGTATACACAATTTACCATCACTGGTTGGGTACAGAACAGAAGAAGGTATCAAGGAGCCATCTCTATCTTGGAGTTAGTTGATGAGTTTTCCTCTCTGACCGCCTCCTCAAACGACAAATGCGATAATGATTATATAGAGGGTCCCAAGCTTAAAGACTTGTGGAAGGATAGGATATATGCCGTGCTTCATCCAGATGCTCTTGACAACAACAATAATACTGACACTACGACTAGTGGTATTGAGTTATCAGAAAGATATGGCAATATATTGTGTACCGGGGCGCGAGTATTACTGCAAGGATACATGTCATCGTCTTCTACTACTAAAGGAGCTCCAACATTCTGGGCAACGAGTTGTACATTGCTCCGTTCGAGTTGGAGACTGAATACTGTTAGATATGTCTTAGATTTGTTACATGAAGGAAAGCTTGATATCGAAGAAGCGTCAAGCGCACTAGAGCTCCAGTACTCTCAGGGAGAAAACATTTCAATGGGGACTACATCAGCTACAGAACGACAATGGTTGGCTGCTGAACTTACTCAGACGTTACAGGGAGACAACTCGAGAATTGGGAAGATTAGTGATGAAATGAAGAATTCCTTGAAAACATTTGCATATGCTCGTGAATCATATCCAACTGAACAGATTAGTAACAAACCTGAGATCGATGTAAGCACAGGCCCAAGTACAAACCTAGAAGGGTCTAGATGGGAACGTGCTAAGAAACCTCAACTACAGCTTATGATTGAGCAAATAGCTATTGTTCTCCGCTCGCATCCAGAGTATGGTCAAAGGGTTCTAAAGGTCGTAGATATAGGAGGCGGTCGAGGCTTGCTGAGCAATTTCTTAGCTGAGACATTCGGTGACTCTGTTATTGATTGTAGGGTCTTTGACATCTCCAAGTCGGCAATTTCTAACGGACGCATGAGGGCAAGAAGGCAGGGCATACAGAATATCAAGTTTGAAGCAAGAGATGCTACAACTCTCCCTTTTGATGATGTAGATATTGTTGTCGCATTACATGCATGTGGAGTTTTAAGTGATGTTGCACTTGGGCATGCTACTTGCCAAGGTGTTGGGTTTGTCATCTGCCCCTGCTGTTTCAAGTCGAATCCTCATCTTAAAGTATCAATACCAACAGAGGAGCCAAGTGCTACTAAACTAGTCACTGCAGAGGAATTCCTTGGTGTTGATCCTTCTGAATATGAACATCTGAAGCATCTCGCTGGAAAGTCTTAGTTTTATCTTATGAATTCATGTGATCAATATGAAGTCTCGATTATTTGGCTACTTCGCATGACCTTAATTTACCTTTATTTTATTGCCTTTGCAACCCCTGCATAAGCTAACATAAGTTACTATCTCTCTCTCTTCTCATCCATAAACTGTGAAACGCGCATCTTCCAGAACTACAAGGAGATATTAACATTGCAAGTAAGGCAATGCATACTATATGTGGCCTGAGAGCATTGGCTGTAAGTAGACGATCGGCTGTGAATTTAGACGTTTCAATTCTCAAGTTTCCAGTGGGGTTCTCGACACGCAATCTCTGTCTGGTTGGTAAATTCAGTAAAGATAATAGATGAGATGAAAAGAATTATATCTGATGATAAATTCTGTCCACAATTAGGACAATGACCAATATGCATATAAGTTTGCTTAGAAACAGGCTTTTAAGTTAGAAAAAAGAAGGTACCACTCCTTCCTTGTCATATATGTTTATGACAAATATCGCATATGTATTATACAATACTCTGACAAGTAATACTACTGGCACAATAAGTAACAACGCCAATCAATTGCTATCCCCCATTTCATTTTATTTAATAATTGCAATTCAATTCACTATTGCAGCAACTAATACCTCATCTAAAACATTTCAGATTAATACCAATATTGCGCCTGAATTATAATTTCAGCAATCCCCAACTAATTTGTTAACAATCCCCAAATATGACATACCCATCACTATATATTATTATTTATTATGTTTATTTGTCCCAGGGGAACTTGAATCCTGCGGATTTCTTTGCTTCAGGCTTCTTTGGCGCCTCCTTCTTCTTTCCATTACCAGGTAGACGTTTGTTTTTATCCTTAGGGTCTTCAATCCACATGGCATCATCCTCGTCATCTCTAATTGTAATGCGATTTCCCTTACCTTCGAGGAAGCCACCCATATAAAGTGCTGTAGTTTTGGATACCGCAGTTCTTGGTGCCGTAGTAGTGAAAGCACTAGTGGCAGTGATGGACAGGGCAACGATGGCAAGTGTGGACTTCATGATTCAACTATATAATATTATAAATGATCTCAACTTTATATCTGACTGGACTTAGACACTCTTGAAAATGAAAGGGGGGGGGGGAGAGAAGAGGAGAATCTTTTAATTCAATAAGGTATCCTTCGGGTATCCTTCTCTTCTCTTTTGAGTCGTATCGCCTTCAATGTCTGTACATTCTTGACTTTTATGCAGTACCCCCCTCTCTACTCTCCTCAAGATACAAAGGAGAACAGTGCATGCAAGATTACTTCTTGTTCATACGATCACTGCCAAATCATGGAAGTTCTTTCAGAAACTTATCAGGCTTGCTTATCCTCTAGAACTGCCTCTGGTCAACAATGTATGCCGATTTATACAAGATGGTACTTACTTCTCCATGTACCATCAATCCCACAACCGTCTAGATTTCGATCGGAGTATGCAGTGTTTTTGTGAGTAAGAGATATAGGATTGTATGCGGAGACAGTTGCGGTCATAACTTGTCAAAACACACAAAAGGTATCACCTGTAATACAGAATTAGTTTACAAAACTCAACTCTCTATTACTTTGGCATTGTACCACCACGACCAAACCCTTGGGGAACTTTGACATTAGCAAAGGTTGGAACTGGAGTCTCGGGAACAAAGTCGATCTTTTTTGATAGCTCGAATAATCCCCCATGTACTATTCTGGTACTGGCCGAGTGACCAGGGATGCAAGTGAGAAAGACTCCACGTGCTTGGGTCCCACTATTTCCCTTATCTCTGATGAACCACTGTCATGAACCGTCTGTAATGAAACAACGCGTACTTCATCAGAACGGGGTGTGTTTCTTGGTGCAAGGATATCCATGCCTTGGAAGAATGTTTGCATAGAAGATTCAACATTACTAACACTTCTCCCGTTACACTAATAAACAATATAGAGAGTACAGATGTGAGAGTTATAAGTACATCTTGATATGCATACAATAAAAGAGATAGACCTTACAGAGATGAACATGGTGTCAGAGATAGCACCCATTTGCCTCGCCACTTGACTGCACGTGATTCCAAGGTTTTGTGAGATCTGACGAATAGTCTCATATGCACCGAAAGTACTGCTTACGCCATTTGCCTGGACATCCATATACTCGACTATTTTTGTAAGGCCGACGTAATATCCAGCCTGGAGGTAGGGCCAGTTTGTTACATCTGCCTTGAATTCTTGGATACACTCTGGCGTGAGCGGTTTCACTCCCCAGCTCTCGAGGAATTCTTCACCCTTCTTCCCAAACTGTTGGATTTGCACGAGGATTGCAGTGAGCATCTTAAAAGTTGCAACCGCTGTATCGTGGTGTAGACGTGCATAATTCTAATAACACAAGGATGTATATAATGTGAGACATGAAGCACAATATCAAATGTGAATAACATGCATGAACGAAAGGAGCCACTTACGAATATGCATTGGATAATGTATGCCGCTTCCCTAGACCCAGGTTCAATCAATGGCTCATTCTTTGGCAATTTTGATAATATGTCATCTAATATCGCTTTCTTCTTGGCAAGCTTGTCCATTGCTACCCTTTTCACTACTTCCTTACCCGCATCAGTCAATCTATAAATGTATCCTTTCAACTGTTGATCATTCATCAACTCCTTAGCATAATAATGGTTTGGGTTTAGTTCGGCATGTTGATCTTTGATTAGCTGCCTGAGCTCCTTTTGATGTTCCGGTGGAAGAATTCCCCCAACATTATGTTCATCGTAATACTTCTGAGCAATAGGTTTTACTGCCAATAATGACAATATTCGTCCAGACGATGTAATACCATCCATTAATCTCTTCCCTTTAACAGTAGATTGCTGCAAACCTTGGACAATAGCATTCAATGATAATACCTTGGCCTTAAGTGATGCATTTTCTTCACTATATTGTTGTTTTACCCGTTCTAATTTCTCTTCATAAAAAGCAACTATATCGTCAGCGATTAAATCACCATTCTCCAACTCATCATCCTCGACAGAAGATATCAATGGGGACTCGGCAGTAGATATTAATGAGGGATCAGCAGTAGAACTAATAGTATCAACACTACCAACCTTATTCGGTTTCCAGCCACAGTTATCTCTGTATACATCCAGAAAATTTCTAAATGATTTGGTAATCTTATCATTGCTCAAGTCTGCATTAGGAGTATTATGCACCTAATATTAAAAAGAAAACATAACATATTATTATCATCAATAACTAAAGATATAATATTTACATGTGTACTATACTGACATACCTTAGTAGAATTGTTGGCTCCATACATTTGATACATCTTATTGAATGAATGTTGTATGGAATCGTCGTCGATTCTGTGTCGAATAGTATGCCCTTGCTAAATAATATCAACAATACATAATTTCAATTAGTAATGTGGTATATAGATATAATAATAGAAAATAGAAATGATATCAATAGAAATTTATCACAATAACAAAACAAACTCACATGTGGTATAGATGGAAGAGGTTGAGGTAGTATAGAAGATAACCCACCATACTTTCTTTTTGTATCACTTCCAAAGAACTGTTCCGATCTATCATTTTTCTTCTGATTATATATACCAACTACCAAATCTCCCTCCTCCTCCTTATTGCCGCACAATCGTCTTCTCTAGGCCGCGGCAGATGATGAGTTATTGATACTATTCATCGTTTCTTCTCCAAACCAACTCATGGTATTAAGAGAAGGGTGTTGTCGAAAAAAGGTGGCTGTGGATGATGCGTTTGTTGTGTTGTGTAGAGTTTGATTTGTTATTTGTTTGTCGAATTCAGTGCAGGGTATAATAATCAACAACAAAGAGATAGATTATATTAATACCCAGTGGCGACGAAAGGAGGTGGGGGGTAGTTGTTCTGATTTACCTGATATTAGCGATCAGAGTTTTAGAATATTTAGGTAGTGTCCATACGTACGGTCGATGCACTAACATAACTCCTGCAGATAGGTAGAGTAAAATTCAAAACAAGGCGAGCTTCAAAACAAGGCGGATTTTTTTTGTAAATAAAGTGTTTTGCCCGTCATAAATTTACCTAGTCACTTCGATATTTTTTTCTCCCCCCGCCCCCTAAGCCCCGCTCATTTAGACCACCCCACCACCAATTGCAATAGCGCCTACTAATGCCTCCTTCTACCGTCTACCGCCGCCGTAGAACACCCATATCGCATCCATCGACGACCTATCATATTACAACAATACTGGTCGGCCGGTTTTGACATGTCTATGCGTAGAGTGTCGCTTATCTCATTATACACCCGATAATGATGCATGCATCACCTACAACTCGTACCTTCCTCCGTAATTGATACTATTAATTGAGTATATTGCAATATATAAGTCGATGAGTAGGCGGATTATATGCTATTATTGATGCACAAGCCGTTTAAGCCGGATGTATTCATTATATTTGGGATATAGAGAAGGAAGACTATTGCAAAAACATTAAATGGTATATAAGAAATAAGAAGGTCATACGATGGTGATAACCACTCAAACACATCAATTGCAGCACCCCCAAACATTGGTAATACGCAAACCCTTCAGTTATATATATGAATAATCGCATTACATGTATTAAAGGGATGGTTTTATTTGTGAAGGTATGATAGTAGAATCATATTATTAATGTGGGAAACTTATCGAGTACAATACCATCCATTGATTACATTCAACAATCAACTGCATAAGGAATAGACGCACAAAAAGTAGAAGATGTCAATGTGATTGCAGCTCAAAAGGCGCAATGAAGAGGGTTTTAGTTCTTCTTAATGCGGGGATTTAGGCGATGACAATCATTGATATGTTTTGTGTGCATATCATGCTATGCTAAAGAGGGGGAGGGATATCCACTTGAATTGGATCAATTGATACAATAAACCATGTAAGAATGCACTTATTATATGTGATTAGTTACAATAAATCATTAATCAAATACATGAAATGTTTATGGCTCTGCCATCAGCAGGGGACAACACTCCTTGACACATACTGTGTGATATGGCCCATGTGTGTCGAACACTACACAAACGGACACACAGTACACACGTCTTATGAGACTTCACATCCCCACTTATGAAGACACTAATCTATTCCTGATACATTAGAATGTTTAGAAAACATTAATGGTATGTTAGATAGTTTTATTAATGAGTTGGTCACAAAACTATGCAGTAAAAGATCGAAGAGAGGGTGACACTCTCCGAGGACAGCACTTGACTCGAACCGAGAATGAGGCAACTTGAATGCATTGAAAGGGGTAAGTAGAGTAGAAAATAAAACTGTTTATGATGAAATAATCTCTACTGTACCTATCAGACTCATTAGAGTCTTAAATGCATACTCTATGAGGACAGCATGGGTGTGTGGTATGCATTGTACGACTTTTTCATGAAAAAATCGCAAAAAAAAGAAGAGAGACAACTTTTTCAAGACAATATTTCAACATTATCCTGAGCACCTAGGACAAATGTAAGTGGTCTGCATGCAGTTCAGACACAGTAGAGCAGGACTGCATACTCAGAATGGTGTCAAACGGACCACTATAGCCCGAAATATGGCGTCAAACGTGTTTCCTCCTTGTTTTGAAGTAAAATCGGCAACGCCGACGACGGGGCCATATCTTAGAATGTCGATATCTCGGCGGCAACATAATATTTTTCAATATTTGAAAGTGAACGCATGTATAGTTGGCCAAGCTCTATCTCTCAGAATCAAGGGATAGCTGAGAGAGTCAAAATTGACTCAGTTAGAGAAGAAACCGCTTAGCTCCGCCTTGTTTTGAAATTTACTCTAGAAGTAATATAATATACATTAGGTTTATATATCATCGTGTAGTTATAAGGCAAATATGGATCTTCTAGGTGATTACGGCTCGTCTTCATCGGATGAGGAATCTACCACCGTGCCGGCAAAAGCCACAACTAAATCCACCACAAATGATAATGATGCACTCAATCCACAACATAAGGTGACACATGAACCTACAAATGCAGCAGTTGCAGTACTACCCGATGGTACAAATAATGCTACAAATTTACAAGACCGCCAATTAGCACTACCATTCCAAGAGGGAACTGATGATGAAATGTTATGGATGCTGCTAATGTTTTAGCAACACCAAATGATGGTGCATGTAATACAAATGGAAATGATTTGGGTATTACTACTTCTTCTATTGCACCAGGTGGTGGTGCTTCTGTTCATCCACCTTTTCTTCGACCTAATGTTGCATCTTCATTTGCGGAAATGAAAGATGGTGGTCAACGTAACCATAATCTACCTCGACCAGTAGTTCCTTACTATCCTACCAACCCTCTCGGTCCGTTTGCAAAAGGTGCGTTGGTAGTATTTGAAGATGGTGAAGGGAGAACAGGTATTGTAGTAAATGCTCATGAATATATTGATGACGGTGAGAGTTATAATAAATACGATGTGAGGTATCTTGACGTGCCTATTGGTACAACTAATAATACCATCTCTGGGGTAGAAGAGTTTCTCCTGCGTGGTCAAGCCAAGCCCCCCAAAAGAAAGAAGGTTAAGACATCCATGAGTAAGTCACCTTCCGTGGTAGTTTCCCAGCAATTTCAAAGTTCAAGGAAGAGGACTTTGCCGAGTTTGACACTAAAACCAAGTACTTGGTCGCCATCTTCCGATCAGAAACAAAAGATGACGTTGATTCTTAGTGAGTTGGGATCGGGTAGTGCAAATCGTAATGCTCTTATGAGTATTACCAAGTTGGCTAAAACAGATGTGGTAAACGGCCGAGGTTCGAAAACACGCATACACAACATGGCATTCCGTAAAATCGTCAAACTCTTCAAAAAAGATTATACCGACACTAAATCAAAGAATGACAAGAATACTATTGCCAACTTTATACTTACTGAATTACGGAAGAATGGTGCTCGTTTCCTAAAGATAGTTGAAACCAATGGTGATTATTGGTATTATGAAGGATCTGGCACTTTGCCTCCGGGAGTGACGCCTACTGTTTGGTCAGATGTTGGAGATGCTGAGGCTCTCGCAAAGATTAAACAGGCAATTCGCGAAAAGAAGAAAACTAATAATTCTGGTGTTACGAAGAATGTATCGATAGCCGTTCCTACCGGTGCAATTGCTAGTGCAACTGTAGCTCATCGGGGTCAGATTGACACAGCCACAGTTGGTTCTGCTGGTATTGACCACAGCAGTATGAAGCTGTTCGAGGAGAAGGCTGCTGGACAGAAGAGAAAAGGGGAACTCCTTTTAGAGGCAAAGGAAGCCGAAAGAGAACAGTTGGAAGCTGATCTCTTGATTGCACAACAGCAAGGGGATGATAATGAATCGATGCGGCTCAAGAGTAAGAAGAAGGCGGACGACGAGATAAAGGCTCGAGCTGCAACTACTCCTTTTCCACAGCAAGACAATGCCACTCCGTCCACATCTATCTCAAAATCGTTGACTACATCAAGTCCTTTGAAGACAAACCATATTACACCGCAGATTGTTCACATTCCTGGAGTGGCAAATGTTACTAAGATGAGTACTCTAAATGTAGCTGAGAAATCTAGCAATTCAACACGTGACATGATACAACACACACTTCAACAGACTATTATGAGAATCTTCCCCGTGATATGGCAATTACCTCTTTCAGTAAAGATCTCTTAGCAAGTTACGAAGAAGAAAATAAGAAGATCATGAGGTTTTGTATGGAACAGCAATACGGTAACTTTGGCAATAATATGATGAAATTAGTTCTATTTCTCATTTCACAACATCAAGGTGAGATGACTACATTGAACCTGGGAGAAAGGATGAGTCATAATATCAAGATGCAACAGGCATTAGAAACGGTGTTGAAAGGCCACGAAGCTGCTCTTTCGCTCGAATCACTCTCCCCTACCAAAAACGATGCAAAAGTCGAGGAGCTGGAGTCTACAATTGCCGGTGCAAAGCGTCAATGCACTGACAATAGTCAAGCTCTAGAACAACTCAAGCATCAGTGTGCTAGTTTGAAAACGAAATACGATTCTTTGTATACTCAAATGTGCAAGGATATATTCTCCAAACAGCATGAAATCGACCAAGGTTTGGAGCCTCCTTCTGAGGTATTGACAGTGTGGGATAATTATTGGCAGAAGTTCTTGTGAATTGGGAGAAGAGGAGAAGAGAAGGGGGTACGTGATGAATACAATTTACTCATCACACCAGCTTTGATACTGCATAACATTGTCTCCTTTTTGCATATCAGCTGAAGATCATTTTGAATTGAGTAATGTGTTTACAAACAGATCTAATCAATTAGTTTTTATAATGATAAAGAAAGATTGACATGAAACATAGTTATGAATGCAGTGTTTATAAGATCTCTAGTCAACTAAGACAGTTGCGGTTATTAATGACACTAACACACAAAGTTGTATCCCATCACGACTCTGAGTGGCCTGTGCATGATTAGCTTACACCACCAACTATCGTGCACCAGAACCTCATAAAAAGCAGAGCATTACAACAATTGCAACAATGAATATCATATCACCATTGCAAAGAAAACAGTGGCAGTTGACTATCACAATGCCGTCATCCCAACCAATTGCCAACGACTTGCCAATGATACAGACTACTAGTAGTTGCAATGACGAGCAGCAGCTAATAGATGACTTGGGTGTGCATACTATCTTTGTTCTGCTTGAGAAGCAGCGGATAAAGATGCTCAGAGAACTGTATCATGGCAAGAGACGATTAGAATCAAAGAAGTACACCTCCAATGCACTACTACCTCCGTTTCCTCCTCGATATGCATGCTTAAAGGATTTGTCGTCGGATTGGCTTGTATCAGAACTGAAGAAGCGTCACAGACAAAAAAAAGTTCCTCACAAGCCAGCGATGGAACTCTCTACGCTCGATCAAGTGACAAAGACGTTTCTCGAGGATGTTGTAAACATATTGCAAGAAGAATATGGTAGTCTGTCTCCCTCACGGATACCTCCTTTGCCAAATCTCAATCCACTATCATCAGAAGCTACAACTCTTGATAGGACAACTATCACTCCTCCATCTTCTCCATTGACATTGCCAGTAGTGATAGAAGACTGTATACTATCTGATGATAGAAGAAGTGAGGTGAATATGACAGACTCTGAGATAGTCTCTTTGTGGAATGCCTGTGATTGATAAGTAGGTGCTATGAGATTCTGATGCATATAGAACT
>Ga0214478_100104_pt1 | contig 42351 bp, 31 predicted proteins | sample M1_20Mar14CPVII9_2_FD_178001 | JGI IMG/M metagenome (GOLD analysis project Ga0214478, IMG submission 178001) | Marine eukaryotic communities from Monterey Bay, California, United States - M1_20Mar14CPVII9sort6BwellD7 | ecosystem: Environmental > Aquatic > Marine > Unclassified | place: USA... | reverse complement strand
CATAGATCTATGATAGGGAGAGAAAGCTGACGTTATTAATCTCATACCCATCCACCCATACACCACTCCACTAGCTCCGATCCTATAAATGATTTGATTATACCACAAGGAACTTGAGACGATTACTGCTCAAAGCAACACCCTTTCAGAAGAAATGCAGATATTTAAGGTTGAAAAGGACGAATCCATCTCGGCGTTGGATGACAAGCTCTCCCAACTACAAACAGATCTGGATACTGTTAATGAAGAAAACAATTCATTGACCAAGAAGTTGGAGGAAGCATGTGATGAGCTCGATGCCAAAAAGACTGAACTTGAGAGTATGGAACAAGAGAAGAAGACAGTCTTGGCACAACTAGAGAAGGATACAGAGAAGAACTCTACCGATTTAGAATCATTCAAGCTTCAAGAGGAGAAATTACGTGCGGAAATTGCTACAGCAGAGGAAACTATTGAGTCGTTGACTGCTGAGAAGACCGTGGCTACTGAGTCTATTGCCAAACTGACAGAAGAATTCACTTCTCTATCTGAAGAAGTAACAGCTCTGAAGTCGGAACGAGATGATTTACAGCAACGTTTGGATACTCTTGATGAAAAGCACAAAACCCTGACTACTCGTGCTGAGTCTTTAGATGCAGAGTTGAAGACAGCAGAGGAGACTATTCAAACTCTCGAAACTGAAAAGGCTGATACTGTTAAGGAACTGGAAGGTGTTACTGCACAAGGCACACAGCTATCAGATGAATTGGAAGCATTGAAGAAAGAACATGACAAGTCTATGTCCGAGTTAAATACCAAATTAGATGGCTTGCAGAAGGATCTTGTTGTGACAAAGGAGGATAACGACTCTCTCACGTCAAAGTTGGAAGAAGCTTCAAATGATCTTGAGGCCAAACAAACGCAATTGCAAAGCTTAGAGGAGGAAAAGAGAGAACTCGTAAAGCAGTTGGAAGAGGGTAAGGAAACGAGTTCAGCTAATCTTGAATCAGTGAAAGAGCAAACAGATAAATTTCGTGAAGAAATTGCCATGGCAGAGGATACCATCGCGTCGTTAACTACAGAGAAGGCTGATGCTGTTGCAAGTTTGGAGAAGGTAACAGAACAGTGTACTCAGCTTTCGAAAGAAGTTGATTCGTTGAAGATTGAACGTTCTGATTTGCAGCAACGTGTAGAGACTCTTGATAAACTCCGTGATGATCTTTCTAGTTTGGAAGATGAGCTTCAAGTAGTCAAGACCGAGAAGACACAGTTGGAAGAGAAACTCAAGTTTACCGAAGCTGATCTTGAGCGTACTATTCGACTAAAGGAAGAGTCTGCTGTTGCTATGATTGCCGCACATGAGAATGATCTTGCTCAACGTGATGATACTATTGGTACTCTAACAGATGAAAAGACAACTCTCCAGGAGGAGCTAGCCAAGGCTAACCAAAAGCTTGCTGAGAGTGATATGGATTCCAATGAAAAGGTTGAAATGCTACAGAATGAGAGTAAGTTTGGTTTGTTGTTGTTCATCTCACCAACATTTATAAAAATCACTTACCTTTCTTTATATTGCTGCATCGTACAGTTGCCTATATGAAAGAGGAGCTCACTAACTTGGAGCAAAAGGAGAAGGAAGCACGGGAGGAACTTGAATCAACCAAGGCCAACTACGATGAATCATCTGCAAGTCAAGAAGCAACGTTCAAAACCAAGCTTTCAGAGATGGAGTCGACGAATGAAGATACCAAGAAGGAGCTAGAGGATACAAAAGCTCTTCTCTCTGAAAGCAAGTCTGATAAGGAAGAGCTTGAGACTAAGCATGCCGCCAAAGTGACTGAGTTGCAGGAATTGGTAGATCAAGCCAATACCCGTAATAATGAGTTATCTGAGAAGAATACAACTCTGACTGAACGTGCCGAGGCTGGAGAGGTTGCCAAGTCAGAATTGGACTTGATGAAGAAAGATAAGGCGTCGGTTGAGAGTGAACGTGATGAGCTCAAGGCCAAGATTGAAGCTCTTGAGGAAGAGAATGCAACATTGCGTGCACAACAGGCTACCAAACAATCACCTCCTTCATCACCGTTTGAATCTAAACCATCTCCCATCAAGCCAGCTGAAGAGCCCCAGCAACAACAAGACTCTACATTTGGATGTGATGATACGTTTGACGAAGATATGTTCCTCCCAAACATTGATGAGAGTGCTCCGCTGGACACAACTTTCGCTGATCAAAAGGATACCGAGGAAGAGTCTCCAAAGTCAGAACAATCAGAGCCTACACCTTCTCGGACTCCATTCAAAGCCAAGCGTGCAATGTTCTCTCCAAAGGGCGAGAGTGAGCCAAGCAGCGAGGAGCGTAGCGAGGAGCCTAGTGCAAAGAAACAGAAGAAGGCTGCCAGCAGTAAGAAGAAGACTCCTGCTAAACGCATGACGAGATCAAGGCGTAGTCAAGCGGCTTCAGCTAGTAGTAAGACAAAGACACCTGCAAAGCGATTGACTCGGAGTCAGTTGAGGAGTTCTAGAACTCCATTGGGCAATGTGAATCAATCAGAAACCCCTGCTTCAACTGCTTCAAGTACAAGAAAGGTACGCTCTAACTTTTCTCTAGGGGGACTTTGAAAAGAAGCCTTGGAGGCTTAGGGGGATTATAAAAAGTTGTTCATCTATTGGTGATCTATATATAAGATAAATTATGTTTGATATGTTTATGTACAAGAATACCTTATATATATATATATAGAAAGCTACAGGGACATTCTTATTGATGTTCTTTGGGCATCACGAATAGCTTGCTTGAAGTAGTCTTCGAGTGTACTTGCATCAGATGTCTTCCGATCCTTTCCATTGTTACCTTGTACTATCTCATCAACTTCATCATCCGGATATGATTGTTCAGACTGATTAGACTTATTAGATAACTTTCTTATCCTCTCTTGTTCTCTTCGAATCATAAGCCTATTCTTCTGCATCAAGAGTGAGACTTGTCTCCTAGCTTTTGTTAGTTCATGAGCTTTCTCATCTCGTGATACTTGTAGTTGTTCCATCTCATTAAGTAGTAACTTGAACTGAGTTGTTAATCTATCATTATCACTGCATGTATCAGCCAATACCTCTCTAACCTCTTCACATACATCATTTGATATCTGACTTCGAAATGTATCAATATCACGTTGGAAGGATCGTTTGACATTCTCTTGATTCAATAATGTCTGTCGTTCAAAGTCTTGTTGTTGCTTAACTTTATCTTCTTTTAAACTTGTAATCTCATCTTCTAGCATGTATATAATAGACAATAACTCATTTTCTTTCGATTGTAACTCTTGTTCTTCAATCCATGTAGCTTGATCACGATAGTTTCGTTGTCGATTAAGAATCTCCTGATGATCACGTTGTCGTATCTCATCTTTCAAACTGGATGCTAATCTAGTTTGTTGATCAATCTCTCGTTTATAATGATCTATTAACTTGAGTGCCTTTAAATCATTACTCCGAATAATAGTTTGTAGCTTATTATTCTCACGTTTTAGTTGTGATATCTGTTGTAATGCATTATCATACTTGTTTACCACTATTGATATTTGATTCATATCTTATGTGTCAATGTTGTGCACTATGAAACTCAGTATGAACAACGGTATGTCGTAACAACAGAACAATACTTTTATATATATGGACAATGCACGATATCAAGAGATGATTTAGATCTAATGGAAGATCAATAAATGCCATCAAGTCGTTGCAATGCGATTCAAGTATGCCCACATCGTAGGCGGCCGTTACTCTTATGTATGGGGAAAGGGCGAAGAATTCATATTAATTCCCCAGCCGTACACTAACGACTACCACGTACGTTAAATCCTCTATAGTTCTATTGTGGGTGGTGTTATTCATCTCTCGAGGTTGGTTGTTGCACTCCATACTCCATTTATTGATTGTGTCTTTTATGGTATCCTAAATCTTTCTACTCTCATAATTTTTTGATGGGGGGAGATTGAAGATGAGTAGTGATGACGATTCATACGATGATGAATATAGTGAAGACTTTGCAAGTCAATACGGTGGACAATCTCAATTTGGATTATCATCAATTCATGAGCATGACGAATCTGAACAATCATCATCTTCACAACAACTGAATAAATTCTCAAGCTCTTCTCAAAGATCATCTCATTATTCCTTTGATGATGGCGAATCTAAAGAAGAGGAGGAGGAGGAGGAGGAGGAGGAGGAGGATTCCTATTCAATGGATGATGATTTTACCGTTAGTACATCAATATCAAAACGTTCTATTGGTGGTAGTATTAGTAGGCATAATGCATCAGGTGCAACACATCTAACTAGCAGTAGTTCAAAATTAGAGAATTGCAATGAAGAGGAGAATGTAGATGAACAATCTCAACAACAACGGGAAGAAGAAGAAGAAGAATCAAAAGAAGATGATTCATATTCAATAGATGAAGATTTCACTAGTGTATGTTCAACAACTAAACAAAGTGTTAAATCTTCTTCTCATTATCCCAGTATTCCAGAGACATGTACAGATTCGAAAGAAGACGATGATGTTGATATTGGAGAGTCTTCTGTAATTGAGAAAGAAGTAGAGGATAACACAACAAATGATCATGTTGAGGAGTATTCTATGGATGAAGATTTTGCAGTAACATCGGCATTATCATTGAAAAATGAATGTTCTTCTACACCATCGTCATCATCTAATAGTACTACATACACTTCTTCTAAGGAGAAATGTGTAGTTGATGGAACCAAAGAAGATGAGGTATCAATTAGTAGATCTATGCAGCAACAACAAGAAGTTGAAAAAGGAGATGTCAAGAATCATCCAAACGACATGGATGTTGAATCTACCACAAATAGTGTAGATGAGGAGATGGTAACCGAGGATAAATCAACATCGGAGTATGCCTCTTCAACTCAAGATGATGTCGAAATGGATCAAGATCATACAAGTCAGAAAGATGATAATGATGATACAAATATGGATAAATGTCTTGAGACTCGAGAGGGTTCATTAGCTTCGGATACACCGACTCAAAATGAAAGAGAGCAAGAAGTGGAGGGGCAGCCGACTGATATTGAGAGTGCTATTAAAGATACTGAAGAAGTATGCCTTGAGATAGAAGATCAGGAAGAAATACCAACTCCGGATCTTGCTCCTACTCAACAAGATATTAGAAATGAGAGTATGGATGTAGACTTGGCCGATACCAATGAACAGCTATCTTCATCTCCCAAGCCCGAGTCTATAGATGATTGTGATCAAGTGGAGGAATCTATACCAAAAGAAGATGAAGTAACGAACAACAAATCATCACTGCCCGAACCAGCTAAATATGTCGATGAGTTATCTTACATACTTGACCATGAATCTGATGAGGAAGAGGAATATGTTGAAGTAGCTTCCAACATTGCTGTTTGCTGCAATCAAGATGATGAATCAATGGAGCCACCGGTAGAGATAAAAACTGATAAGGCCGCCAACAAGCGTGTTGATAAGTGCAATCCTCAAATGTCGATTGATAGCAATAGCTCAGAAGAGAAACCACTTCCACGTCGTCAAGACAAACGAAAGCCGCGCCGATCAGATGCTCAGACTCAAACAATACCAAAAGCAAAGAAGTCACATCATGATATACAACAATCCAAGCCAAAACCAAGGATTAAGAAACCGTCCGATTTTGTACCAAGATGTGCCTATGCTCAAACAAAAGCAATGAAGCTCAAGAAGGCAGAAGAGCTCAAGGCAGCACAGGTCGAGCGAGAAAAGTCTACCAAAAAGGTTCTTCGATACTCCAAGAAACGACTTGAACGTTTAGCACAACCGGCAAAACATCATGTCTATGATAATAAGGAGAATATACAACCCAAATCAGATAATACTTGCAACAAGACAAAGAAGAAGAAATCTGTTGATGATGAATCGGATTACGGACCAAACTTTCTTGAAAGGATGGAAACAATGGAACAAGAGCGCAGAGAAAGTATGGCTAGGGCAACCGCCGAGGCATTATATCAAGCTAGGACTGATAAGAAAAAGTGTCCAAAGTGCGGTACTTGTCAGACATATGAGGAGATGATACATGATAAGACGGAGTGTCAGAATGATAAATGTAGAAGGGGCAAAGAAAAGCAAACCTACCAATCTCCTAGTAAGTTTGAGATTAAGAGTTTTGAGGAACGGCAGAGGAGAAGTCAACAACGCCGTAGTCTTGTGGTTGAACGAATCGAAGAAGAACGGAGAGCATCATTAGTTGGGGGCCGGAAGAGTCTACATCAACAAGAACTGTTAGACAAGGTTGAAAAGGCACGAGGGGACTTTCACAGTCGAATGGCCAAAGATATTGCGGCCAGAAAAGACAAGTTGATGAATGCCGAAAAGACTGCCAGGACTCGCTTAGAAGAGTTACATAGTTTTAAGCCAAAGCTTCATGTTGCTGAACATCTGATTCGGAATCGAAAGGGTGGATGGGAGAATTTAGCTGCACCTTCCCGGAGATATACCGAAGAGTATCAACCTCCTCCCGAGGAAGATATATTTAGAATGTCGAAAAAGAAGAGGAGACGGAAGCCTTTAGAATCGCCTTGGGGTAATAGCTCGTCAAGGTCAAAGAAGAAGGTCAATGATAATACATTGAGGAGAAGATTTCAACAGACGAACATGTAATCGACTTAACCACATAAAGAAGTTCATAATGTTATCATACGTCAACATGTAGACTTTGCTTGACTGTATCAAGTTATGTAGACTGCTTCATCCTCTCCTCAGAGTCATCTGGCGGAGCAGTTCTTGTCCATGGAGCAGTAAGGCACACACCGGCGTAGATAAGTGGCGCAAGGTTACTTTGGGATTTGGGATACATAGGGATACCTTGTGGTATCCTCTAAATTTCATGTAGCAGAGTATGGCGGGCATTGTTCTTGTCATTGCGTGGAGGGGAGATAAGTTATTAGAAGGGCGTGGTATTAGAATAAAGCACCATCGTATACCGACAACAGCATCAGAGATAAGGAGGAGAGTAGGTATGAGTCGACGAACAAGTGAAAGAGCCAAGACGGCTCTATATCTTCTCATACTTATCAATATATTTATATACTCTTATCGCGACGAGCTCCAACCATACCTTTCTCTCAAGAGATCATATCGAATACATGATGGTAATATCCAATCAATGCTTTTATCAATCTTCTATCATATAGATGCTACACATCTCTTTATGAACATGATGGCATTGAATCGATATGGTACTGAACTGTTCGTCTATACTTCATCTTATCGATGGCAATCTACATTTATAGTTATCATATCATATGTCATATGTGGCCTAGGAGCATTCCTTGGAGTTGAACTACTGAGTCAATGCCACAACTATCAATGGGAGAGCAAGCTGAGAGTCGCAAGAGATGCTAGCCGATGTACTCATTGGTTTTGTGAATCTCTAAATGACAAACTCGGCACGGACATATCGAGTTACTTCACTAATGCATGGGCAGATCTAACAACTTCAGTACAAAATGTAGATATTAAAGTTTCCTTGTGGTATAATCAAATCATTTATAGGATCGGAGCTAGTGGAGTGGTGTATGGGTGGATGGGTATGAGATTAATAACGTCAGCTTTCTCTCCCTATCATAGATCTATGGATACATTTGATCTCTTCATCATAATTGCAACATTGGCATATGATTTAAAACAATCTCCTATTACTTTGGATGACTTGAGGATGTCATCTTTGCTAGAGGGAGATGGAATCGATCATAGTGCTCATCTAGTTGGCTTTATATTTGGCACGGCGTATGCATTTCTATTGATATACTGGATTAGATATACTTCATATGGATTTGGTTGGTGGAGAGGTGGTATAAATGGTAGAAGGTTGGGAGCAAGTTGGGAAGACGAACAACGGATTCAGCAACAGAGAGAACAAAGAAGACAGAACAGCAGACTGACTAATCAACAACGTGAGAGAGTGAGGTTGTAGTCACGCATATTGATATAATATAAAACAAAAGAGTGCTTGATAATCTTTTTACAGCATTCGTTTTGTCTATCTATCAGAGTACCACTGCTTCCCTGCCTCTTGTACACTATGTGTTCAATTCCAACATCAAATCAGATAAGTAACATTCTCTCTACTTCATGTAATTGGTGTAAGCAGCCTCGACCTTACCCAACGCGGTTTCCAACGCCTTCATATCAGAATCCTCTTGCAACTCCAATGCAGTACCTTCCTCATTCACACTAAACCCTAAGCACAATAACAAATTTTTAGCGCCGAGAAATGGTTTGACCTTTGTCTTGTATGCCTTGTTTTCCATGTTGATCTTTCGATATTTGGGATCATCGGGATTCTTAACAACATTACCAATGTATGCTTTGAGAATCTTGAGACAATTTCCACCATCTCCACCGGCACGATATGATGAAACTTTGGTAATGTATTCATCCATCTTGGCAACACTCGGCGGTGACTTAGTCTTGGGCTTTTTGGGAGCACCTTCCTCATTTTCATCATCACCTCCAACATCATATTGAATAGCAGAAGGATTGTACCCATCAACACCCAAATTACTCTTCAATTTACCTTTATTTGCCGCGCGTTCGCGTTTATCCTTTTCCAACTCGGCTCTGATACGTTGCCTTTCACGTACAGCTGCTTCTTTCTCCTTCTTACGCTGTTGTGCTGAACGTTTACGTGCATCAATCTCCATTTGTTCACGAGTTTTGGCTGCCAACTGCCCCATGTTACGACGCTGCTGTTCATTCACGACATTAGCCTTCTTTTCTGTTTCCTCACGTTCAGTACGTTTAGCTTTGAGTAATGCTTTGATTTCAAGAATCTTGGCCTTCTTTTCTTCCTCAGTGAGGGGTTTCTTGATTTCGGTACTCTCCTCGAAGTCTGAGTGGCCGGTTTTGTTGGCATGTAATTCAAGGTTGGCCATGTTGCTAAGAATCTTACCACATTCATTGCACTTGTACGACTGTGCCACTAATCCTTCTGACTTCTTTGGTACTTTCTCAATAGGATCATCAATATCGGCATCATCTTGATGTGCTAATAACCACTCAACAGCACCCTCTACTGTACCACCATTGCCGTTGATTAAACCTTTTTGTGCACGAAGTTCGGAAAATCCCATTGACGAAGTTAGCATTTCAATATCTTCCTTCTTGAGGTCCTCGGTCGGATCCACCATTTCTACTTCCATGCACTTCTCTTCAGTCTTCTTTTCAGCTGCTGGTTCATCTACTTCCATTTTTGTATCCTCATCAGCTGATTTAGCTGTTGCAACTTCATCAGCTTTTGGTTCAGCATCCTTCATTTCAACATCCTCTTCCTTCTTTTCCTCAGGCTTCTTCTCAGGACTCGCAGCAGCAGTAGTACCACCGAATCTAGCCAATCGTTGTGCCCTTGCATCAGCTGCACTAACAGATGCACTACCTCCACCACCACCAAGTGATTGCCCTTCACCACCAAAAGTAGCTTGCGTGCAGTGCTTACTAACCAGTTCCTTGATGCCATCGAAATTCACACCCTGTACACGTCCAACTTCTGAACTACCGCTAAACAAAACATATGTTGGGAAGGCACGGACTTTATATGTTTGTATATCATTGCCTAATACATGTTCATAAATGATACCACATTGCACATTTACTGATGAATCCGATGAATAGGATGAGGCTAGTGCCTCAAGTTGAGGTTTCGATGCTTTGCCTGGAAGAGCGCGTTTTAGAGTTTATGAAGATGAAGAGTAATGATCACAACATATGTTAGTACGACATGTGGTTTGTATAAAATCAAATAAAGGCAATGTAAGGTCAAATGAAGCAGTCAGATCTCAAACACTTCATATTGAACACATCATAACACACAATAAAATAGCACAAACGCGGACTTTCAAGGTCCACACCAAGTTGCCGAGAAACATATTAGACTGTGTGGATGGGTTGATAGGAATCCCGATAGGGCTTGTGGATTTTCTAGTTCGTGTAATGTCATGGGTGTATTTTATTATATCGTATCTAACTTTGTGTAGTGTATGTGGGAAGTGGAAAAGAAGAGGATTGAAAAAGGCATGAATGAGTCAATATGAATTATGTTTTGCAAATTGTGTCTATCCGTGCTGTATTGCTACCTATATGGGATTATCAAGAGGTAAAGGTATGAATGAGTCAATATGTTATTTAGATAGGTTAGGGTTTAGGGTTTTATAATTGTTAAAGCATAAATGACACAGATCAAAAGATACTCACGATTATGGATAACTAACAAATCAGTAATATGGCTTACTAAATATTTCAGTATATCCGAATAGACGATGAGGCCGTATTACGATATCAATCGATTGAAATCCGACAATCCGAGTCTAATTAAATAAAATGAAGTTATGTATGAACCAGCCAAAGCCCAAAATAACAACTTATTGAAGTTTTAGAAAGACGGCTATCTACATATATTCAGAGAACTTATCATAAGGAAAGTAGGATAGATAGTTAATTGAATTGTAAAATAAACAGGCTTTCATTAACCATTGCCATTGCAATTGGTGCTGGTCCGCTGACAAATATGTCCGGGGACAAATAAGCCGATGCCCGGCATGTGATGTCAACTTTGACTCTTTGTAGTTGTTAGTTGATGGAGTTGTTTGAGCATCTACCCATACCCAAATACGGCAACGGTGTGATAGGATAGTTCGTCGGTGTTTACTTAGTTAGTTCATAATCTCGAGTAGTTGGTAATAGGAGTTCAGTATTATTATATTTCTAAGGCAGACATCACATCAATTTGACTACGCACTAACAACGATATAATTGGAGTTGATTGAGTTGATTAGTATTCTACAAGAAAGCAGACTATTATTATCATGCTTCGACCGACGAGATTGCTGTTGTTGCAATTATTGATCATGTCATTTTCATCTGCATTTGCATTAACAAGTCGTTGTAGACATATCACATGCACAAAACGATATACACATAATGACACCTTTCTAGATGCTACCAAACGAGGAGAAGGAAATCGTGGTGGTGGACAACAAAGTGATGGTGAGGCAATATCTGCACCTACAACTAAGACAGCAAGTATTACAAACAAGCTATCAAGCATAACATCATCAATAACTACATCCAAAACTGCACAAGGTCGTTTAATACTACTATTCGTTGCTTTCTTATATGGCACATTAAACGTCACATTGCGTGGCGTATACGCTACAGAAGGCCCTCCCGCCGCAAGTGTACTAAGTCTAGTTAGACAACTATTGAGTGTAGCGACCTTTATCCCAATAATGATTGCATCCGAAAAGAAGAGTAAACCATCAACAGATAATGTAGAAGAGAGTAGTAGTAAAGTTGAAGAAGAAGGAATTCGACCAATGTGGATGAGTGCTTTGGAGTTGGCTTTGTGGAACTTTGGAGCTCAAGGGTTCTGTACTGCAGGATTACTATACAGTTCAGCGGCACGTGCTTCCTTCTTAACTCAAACTTCGGTTGTGATGACTCCACTCATATCTGCATTGGCGGGTGAAAAGATCAAATCACAAGTATGGGGTGGATGTGGAATAGCATTAGGTGGTTTGTATCTCATTTCTACAGCAGCAGTAACAGGTGATATTGTGGATGGTAGTACCGTTATTGACTCTGCAATGTCAAACCAGGGCGACATATTAGTACTACTTGGTGCTCTATCCTGGTCGACATATATCTTTAGAACAAGCAAATTGGCAAATTCTTACAAGGAATTAGACTTACAATTCACAAAGAGTGCAATGTTGGCTGTCATGTATGGTGGTTGGTTTGTTACTACGGCCATGTCAGCATTATCATCTGCCGGAACATCCTTCTTTCAAGCAGGTTGGATAGAGGCATTGACACCTCTTTGGTCGGGATGGAATAGCGCAATAGTATGGATTCTTCTGATCTACTCTGCAGTTGGACCCGGTGTAGTTGCCGATGTATTGCAGCAAAAGGGTCAACAAGAGACCAGTGCTAGTGAGAGTAACATCATACTTACAATGGAGAGTGTATTTGCAGCTGTTTGTGCCTTTGTATTGTTAGGAGAAGTATCGTCCATGCAAGAGATATTCGGAGGAATGTTGATTGTCGTAGCAGCGATACTGGCATCAAAGTAATGTGTCGGAATGCAGTGGATAATTGTATACAGAGAGCTAGTAAGAGTACAGTATCAGATGAAAGTATATGCATATTCGTCTTCTCTTGTAAAGCTGTCATCAGTGTGAAGTTTCATCAATATCTGACCGAGCTGTTAAGAATAGTAGTAAAGTATGCACGTATATGAACACATAAGAGTGATACCTTTAGATTAACCGACAATCCAATGGTGATAATCATCTCACATTGGTAAGCCCATCTTCCTTGTCGATATCCCAGCCCTTTGAAGACATTGCTCAGGTATCCAAAAGACTCCCAATTGCAATAAAGTGAAAAATGCCAACTTATACATTTGGGAACTGGCCGGCCACTTTTTTGAGTTTTTATTTTCCGGAAGCTAAGTACTTATATTTAATGTATAAGTTGGCCATTTTACGGGACCCAGGAGGGACTCATTGAGCAATTCATGTGAAAGGCAGAGATTTAGTGTGATTGCATTGCAGCAGATTGATCGGCCTCATATCATTGCCTTTGTCAACAATATATATGCCACAGATACTTGTTAATGAAATCATCCTCTCCTGCTACAACATTAGTGTCAATATTTTCCTTACTACGTCTTCTACGAACAAATAATCATCAAATAAGATCAGTTTCAGCATTTACAAATCATTTTAGATATCAGCCTCCCATCACATCTTCATACGTCTCAAGTAGAAATAGAAGAATACACAATACTAATATTATACTACAAGCTAAATCACGTCCGTTTCCAATAACAACTAGATGCAACATGCCTTTTACATATAATGTATTATTTGAACAGAACGCAACTACAACCAATGCTATAATTGAACATTATGGTACATCATCTGACTTTCTATCTCTATCAAAGTCAGAAGGTGAAGGTATACTTCAACGCGATGATGAAGATGCATCAAAGTTACAAAAGGGTATAGATATAGCCAAAGATAAGGGAGTTCTAGATCCTAACTTTGTACCCGAAGACTACATTACTATTGATGTTTTGGGGAAGAATCCTTCACAAGTTGCTGATGAGATCTTGGGTACTGTTCGAAAAAGCGAGGGTGGTAGTGGAGGTGGTGTAGTTGTATTGTGTGGATTGTCAGGTACCGGAAAAGTGAGCTAAAAGTTGTTGTACATATCATCATATGAATAATTGTTTTGATATGTGTATGTATTTTTGCTTGAACATTGTTATACGATCGGCACACTTGATTGATACATATGAATAATTGTTTTGATATGTATATGTAAGTATTTTGCTCAACACATATCATCTCTTCTTGCAACTAAAAGGGAACCACAGTGGCAACAGTCAAAGACAAACTAGAAAAGGAAGACAATAAACAAGTTGTATGTTGGTCGAATGGAAACATCTTCCGTAGTGTAACTCTACTTGCAGTAACCTGGTGTGAGCAGCAAGATGACTGTCAGGGATTTGATCCTGCTAAAGCATTGACAAAGGAAAATCTGGCTTCCTTTGTTGGTATGCTCGAGTTTGGAAAGGTGAGAAGATGTGATGTATTACTTGTCACGAATATTACAGCTTTATATGCTCTATGCACCATACTAAGTCGCTTATACCACACACTAATACAGTTCAATGGAAAATTTGATACCAGAATCTGTGGCCTAGGACTCGATCTACTCGTATCTGAAGTACAAAATACCGAATTAAAGGTACCCAAGGTATCGAAAAACATTCCAACAGTTGCAGAAGTTACACAGGGCGAGGTTGTCCTCTTTGCATCTGACGCTGTGAAAACATTGGGAGAAAATGGCATCTTTGTTCTACTGGAAGGCCGAGAGCAAACTGTGAATTATATCCGTACTCCACTCCGCTTTACACTGACACTATCGGATATGTCATTGATTGGGAAACGAAGAGCAGCACAACGATTAGCAGCAGGTGCATTGAGTGAGGTGAAGGAGGGGGCAAGTGAGGAAGACATTACAAAAGCTTTGGATGGTCAACTACAGAAGATGATGAAGGAGGCGGCATAAATTATGGCAGTAGCTATAGTGTGCCAGACCGTTTGACTATACATTTAAGGTGCACGCTACTTAAGAAACCGCGGAGAGCTCATCTTATTCCACTCTTTTCAACCTCTTAAGATATAGCAATATATCAACATGTACATTGTCATTGGGCGTGCTCATGGGTGTTCTCATATCTTATCGACATTCCACAGCCACAAATGCCCATCGTTATTAGCACAATGAATACCAGCGGGTATATCATCATCTTGTTTATTGCCAAACAAGGATTTACTAATCAACCTTGATCGCAGATAATGCATCAATCTTCTTTTCTTAGTCTCTGTTTCACTACTCTCACTTGAACTTGAGCTACTATCACTCTCATTTTCGCTTGAAGATATAGAACTCTCGGAGGAAACAGAGTTGTTTACATCTGATTCTTCTCCTTTAGTATTCTGTTCATTGCTTGCGATGGGAAATTCTGCAGTCTCTACTTGTTGCTCTGTAGTAGACAGTGTCCGCTTTGAGGATGAAATCATATCACACAATCCTTGGGATGAGGTGCTAGTTACAGCGAGGAAAGTGGCGGCCAACCCGGCCACAATAGCTGTAAGTTTGGAGCTTGATCTTGTCATGATTTCATATTGCAACTGATGTCTATTATGATGCTTTTAGGCTTCTCTTATTGAGATTTTTGAGACAGATTCTAATTTCTCATGTGAGAACTAGCGCATGCTGGGGTTAAGATAGTGGATATATCATTGCCTTTCCATCTTTATAGGATCATATTGGAAGATTACAGCCCCCATTTTGACTCTCAATGGGTGTTCTCATCAGATCTTATATTGTGTCTATCAGGATGTTTAATAAGAAAGAATCCAAGAAACCTTCTTAAACACTGATATGATCGAATTGCTTTCCTAACAGGTTTCTGTCACAATACTAGTCAAGATTTGACCATCTAATCATCAATCTTTGGTAACCAATCGTCTTCATAGCTCTTCTCAAAATCAAATTCAGAATTCTGTTGCATATCATTAGCTGTTTCGTCAAAGAAACCGCCTTTTCGATCCCAATCATAGCCTGGAATGAACGATGCTGTAGTCCGTGGCGTTTTAGTGAAGTCTACTTTAGAACTACCATTTCCACCACTATCCTGACTCCAAGGAGATGCAGTATGTTTTGGAGAAGAGTCCTCACTATCAGAAGATAATTCCATTCAAGGTGATATGTGATAAGTTATCCAAGAAGGTGGTTAGTATTTGCAGTAAGTATATAAAAGTGCAAAAACATATCATATATAATGCATATTGCAACTCATTCCACAACCACCTTATACATTCAACGACTTATTTCACAACTAGAACCTAATACCCAAATCAAAAAGTCGTGTCTGTGGCCATTGTATCATGAACATATAACTTCTGCTTACCTAAACAGGTCGAGATCTGGAAGATGCGCATTCACGATTTATGATGATAAAAGAGAGGTGATCATAACTTTTGTTAGTGCATGTGGTTTGCAAATAGTAAAGTCAAACGAGTAGCTAATTCACTGAAGAAATAAACAAATGAATTCATGCAATAAAACAATACAAAAACGCGGACTTTCCTGAGTTTTGTATTTGATACTGATTCAGAATTGATTCAAGCTCATTGTATCTCGGACCTTCAATCCGTGCTACTCGATTACCCTTGTAAAATACATCAAAACATGGCAAAATACCCACAGATGCCCTATTGAATAAACTACCTGCATTCTCAAATTCTTTGAAACACCGCAGGAAGATCGTTGCTGGATTCTCACGAGCCAATCTTTCATATGATGCTTCTGTTGCTCTACAGTCCTCATTCTCCGCGCTTGTGAATTTGGCCACTGCAACTATTCCGTCCGGTCTCTCTGGTAGAGGTTTAGATGCAAGATTTACTATATCTTCTAATTGATCATATAAACTTGATATGATATGTAATGATAATATGAGTATAACCAAAGATCAATAAGCAAATCAAAGTATAACTAAAACATGATATTCTCTCACCTAAACTCTCTAACTATATACGATGAGTCGACACTACCATAATAATTATCATTCTTTAGTTGTTGCAATGTTGTTGTTGTTCCTCGACCTCGAGTATCTGTAGTCGGTGCGCTTTGGTATCTATTTACACAAAATGCCTCCACTGCGCAGCCCAACCATTGGATACGAGCAAGTACACTAATTAATATGATCAGTAGGGTATTATGTATCATCTTAGCCACTTGATATTATATCCAAACCACTACTAACAACTAACATTGAGTTTGCAATTATGAGAGTCTTAACTAATTGGGAGTCTTTTAGTGTAATTGGGAAAGTGCATTGCCGCCACTATCATATCAAAGATAAACCATCTACTCTAGAGAGAGGATTGCAGCGCCTTGCTTCTAATACAAACCAATAGAGATTTAGCTAGAAGTAACAACAACGATTTATGATAGTATGATTGGCATATGTAGATACTAAAGTGGCCTCATAAACATATGTAAACATAACAACAGATATCTGTGCATTGGAAATAGTAAACTGAAGTGGGCTTAGATTCTCTTTGATTATAGACGGTATAATAATATCAACAATCAATATGCCAAAGAAGCCGATATTTCCAACATCAACTAATGATATCTCATCTGGAAATAGTAATGGTAGTACAAGAGTATCAACAAAGAACAATACTAACAACAACAAAACTCAATCAAAAACAAATTGTCTCTTTATAGTCTTTGCAATACTAACCTTTATTGTTAGTATAATAAATATCAACTTTCATCATTCATTCCATGATGAGCATGTAATCGAAAAGTCACATCGAGAATTTCAACAGCGGTTTCAAACTAGTCGAAAGGAGGTACCGCTTGTTGATGATTATGTCTCAAAGAGGGTAGATGGTAATGATATTGATACTAATAACAGTAATAACAGCTCAAATTCAAACCAACAGACAACTGGTAATGATACAGAACAACATAAACTTGCAGGATTAAAGTGCAAGGAAAAGTATGGAGGTCCAGAGGATGAGTATGCTGAACAAGAAATGACTTTTTGGTCTGACATACCATCAGATGCTAGTTATAAATCACCATTCTTAGACGATACAGAAAGGTTTCTAACGTTTGAACCGTGAGTTTATATGTCTGTGATATATGTGGATAGTTTACATCATTTAATTCCATGCATATCTTATGCTCACATCATATTATGCACATCCATTAAATACAGTGATCACGGTGGATGGAACAATATACGAATGGCAATGGAAACAGCTCTTGTAATGTCACATGCCATGGGAAGAACGCTTGTTCTACCTCCAACTCAAAGATTCTATCTACTTGGAAAGGGCGATCAGAAACAACAAAATGAGTTTGATTTTGGAGATTTCTTTCATTTGGATAGTATTGCAGTAGAACATGAAGGTTTTAATGTTATATCATCTGAAGATTTCTTACATCGGTTAGGTAAAACAGGTAAACTATTGAATATAGAAACGGGAAAGCCGGAGTTATGGGATGAGAAAGCAAAACATGGGTCGGGTAATGTCAAATCATATCTTCAAAAAGTCGGCGTCAACCCCCGCTGGAATCCAATGGAATGCATAGCGGCCTTTCCAGAAGAAAAGGGCGAAGATGCAATCAACAAACTACGACAGGCCAATGAAGATATGATGAACGAAGTGGGTGGTAGGAAGAAGCCGTCATTAGAAGAGTTTGAGGGCAAGCCAACTCCTGTAGATGGGCCAATGTCTGAGAGAATGAGAGAAATACTTGCTGAATCTTCTAGTCGATCCAAGTTATGTATATATGACACAAGATTACAAGAAGCACCGGTGATATACTTTCCTGCAGCAAAGGGTACAAGATTACTGACTCACTTTTATGCCTTCATCTTCTTTTCTGACTGGAGAGCTGACCTATGGAGTAAAAGGTTTGTAAGAGACCATTTAAGATATATAGACGAAATAATGTGTGCTGCAGCAAGGGTTGTACAGGCAGTGAGAGAACGAGCAAAAGATAAAGGTGGACTATATGATGCCTTACATGTCCGACGAGGAGACTTTCAGTACAAGAAGACAAGACTTGAAGCATCAGAGCTTATCAAAAAGAGTGAAGACAACCTAATAGAAGGTGGATTAATATACATTGCCACGGACGAGCGAGACAAATCATTCTTTGACCCATTTAAAGAACATTATGAGATTGTCTTTCTTGACGACTTCAAGCATCTTCTGCCGGGTATCAATACTAACTTCTATGGCATGTTAGATCAATTAGTAGCCTCGAAGGGAAGAGTCTTCTACGGTACCTGGTGGTCAACGCTATCAGGGTATATTAACAGAATGAGAGGGTATTACATTGCAAAGCATAAACTGGATGGCTATTTAGATGGTACTATGCCAAGCTACTACTTCTTTCCTGATGAGAAATCAACCCAAATGCAAAAGTATCATCCAGTAAAGAAACCGATATACATGAGAGAGTTCCCAACAAGTTGGAGAGATATTGATAAAGGCATAGAAGAGATTCATCATAAGAGATAAATGACCAAGACAAAAAGAATTAATTAACTTTATCGTTGGCCAAAGACGATTCCTTTGACTATCGTTTTTCTACACTTCTGTAACAGACACTAATGTCTTTCTCTATACACATTCTCCCCTCTAATTACCAACTTTTAATAATAATCATCCTTTAACCAAACATCTGGTTTCAACGGTGTCGTGCTATCTCTATCTCCAAAACTATAAATCTGGGCGAGATTAATTGTAGCGACTTTATATTCGACATTGAACCTCCATACCTTACCCTCATTTTTAGACGGTAGAAGATATACATCACTTGATGCACTAGTCCTATCACTTGCAGTATTCACTGCAAACATTGTAACACTGCGTTCTTCTTCTTCTTTGCTATAATAAGTATTATCATTCCAGTCCATTAATATCTCATTTGTTTCCAATCCGCCAGAATTGAATACCATTTTACTTAAATCAATACTGTTCATTTCATCAGCCATGAGTGATTCCACCAATGTTATAATGTATGGCAAGTAGTATATGCTATTGGAATCTGGATTAGAGTTTCGAACAGAGGCAGCGAGTGATCCGGCGAGTATTGCTTGAGAGACTAATTCATGATTATTTGCAATTGAGTTTGCATCATCATCATAATTTTCATCACTACTCATTGATGACGACGAGGGTAATATTGCCGTACAGAGTATACCCTGATGTGAACCAGATACTGGACATATAACCTCATGTTCATTGAATAGTTTGTATTTCATATTGGGCGAGGATCCAATTGATAAGTTGTTGTTGGTATCCTCTTCTTTAAGACCAAGACGTTGGATAATTTCTTGTGTAGGTATTGGGTCTATACGCATGGGTAATACCTGTGATGCAGTTTGGAAGGCATATGTGCATGGTATGGCGGTGGTAATGCAAAACATACAAAGAAAGGAAGTAAGCTTTGTCATTATATTTGGAGGTGTTATATGTGTTGTGTTTGTGTAGGCGTAGACGGATAATATTATGGCTTATTATAAAATATCTATTGTGTTAAACCTACTGTGCGTATTGCAATTAGGTTGAGCTTTATACGTCAGTGGTTATTGGAGGTGGAGAAGTTTGGATTATGCACGTGCCGATCGGACAAAAACAAAATCGTGTGTATTGGCGGCGTAGGATAACTTAGCTGAGAGTCTCTAAACATGAGAGGACCGAATATATTATATTATGGAAGGAGACTATTGCAACTTGGGGCTAATTGCATAATATTGAATGGCCGACATTTCTTGTGTGCTCTATCTTCTCGACTTTATTAGCATGCATTCAGAATTCAGCTTGCCCTTTTTATTCCACGTTTACCCCGTTCAAAAGGGGCTACTAACTGTTTGTTAGCCTTTACCTTAGTTGCGTAACAAATTATCAAAATTATTGAAGGTAATTGTCGTGCAAGCATAAATGATGCATCGAGTTTGGGTTGTGAAGATTTCACATAGATAGTTGGGAGTAGAGACTGTCTCTATTGGTAATAATAAATATATACTCGGCATGAAGAATCCTCTTGATATACTCGACAAAGAGGGCGTGAAAGTACAGTCGCTCACCATCTCAGATCAGCACGCAACATTATTGATAACACAACAAGTCGTTATTGCAAAAGACCCCGATATAATAAAACTGATGATAATAATGATACTGATAATGATGGTCAAGCTACGACGAATACAACTACTATCACTTCACTACTCAAGCTAACATTGCAACCATTTCATAAAGAAATATTGAGTAGTAATCCGGTAATATCTCAAGAGGATATTGTTAAGGGTCAAATACTAGAGAGAAACTTACTTGATCATAATCCAATTGCTAGTGAAGAGATTGTATCCTTTCTAAAGAAGTATACCTTTGATTTGAAGAGTGAGAGTGGTGCCGAGTATAGTTATCATTCGGCTAGTCCAAACATCAACGATACAGATTCAACAAAGCAAGAGAACTCTGATAGTATTAGCAATGCAATATCAAAGTTTGGCTGTTTTGATGTCGAGCTTATTTCACCTGCATCACCATATCAGATCTCTCGAGCCATGCCCACACTAGGCCATGTCCTCATAAATGAGACATATGATATGTACAATACAGTTGTTCAACCACATATCAAATCAATAATCGATAGTGGGTCATTATCATGGATAAACAATGTCGTTGAAGGAAAAAAGGAAACCGAAAGATTATTAGTGAATCATGAAGAGTTTGTAATCAATGTTGATACAAAGTGGAGAACACATCCACCACCATTGACAACTCCACGAAGTGAATGGTATAATCATCCTTCTATTGCAGATTTGTACTGTCTCGGGATTGTAAAAGATTCAAGCATTACATGTATTAGAGATTTGAGAGGACATCATATACCATTACTAAAAACAATGGTAAAGGAAGGTCTAGCCGCTATCAAGTCGACATATGGAGTGCAAGCTGAGAATCAGATTCGTGTATTTGTTCATTATCAACCTCAGTTTTATCATTTTCACATTCACTTCACGAGATTGGAGAATGAGGTTGGATGTAGTGTTGAGCGTGGTCACTTAGTAAGCGACATTATTCAAAACATTGAAATGGATAGTAATTACTATACCAAAAGAATGTTAACATACAAACTGAAGAAGGGTAGTCCTCTTGAGAATTTGATTGCTACACATATCAATGATAATGAAGGAGAATCAGTGTCAAAGTAAACTTAATGTTAATTGAATGCATTACATATAACCAAAATCTTTGTAGATCTTTCTAGGATAGCCGTCTTCTTTCCGTATGCTCTTTGTGCAATTAATAGTGTAGTCTGCAATGCAATCAATCATAGCCCAAGTGTAAGATGGAGGACAGAACACTCCATTCATATCTATCGTACCATACTCAATGTATATAGCTTTTATACTTGTTGCTAGACATATAGATAAGATAGGATCTAATCCCGAACCAATCATTACACAATAAGCGGAAGCATATGCATCGTTTGCTTTCTGTTCATTAGTGATCTTGGCATCGGTAGTTATTGGAGAAGGAACAATGTAACCAGCAGATGGACGAAGCAGTGGATCGCATCCACCAAAAGGATCCGAGTAGTCGTAATTATACTCAAAGATCATTCCATCACAAACATTTCCAAGGAGAAGTTCATCTTGCATAGTACCTCTAACAGACCATACATCAGATGTTTCTCCTAATACACCATTAGTCTTCGGTATAGAGTTAGCCCATAGCAATGCCAAATGTGTTCGTATATCCATTGAAAGTGCTACTGATTGTACTTCTCCTCCAATTAACAAATTACTAAGCTCATTCCCCCACTTATCTGCGGTTTCTCTTGACAGGTCTTGTTCTAAATGATTTGTATTCAAATTCAAACCCATGAATGAAAACCGATTACGAGTTAATGATAATGATTCCATAGCCTTCATACCATGTTGTTGTTCACATCCAAAGTCAATACTCGTATATAACATTGGATCAACTGGGCAACTGTCAGCGTTGCTATCATCATTTTGATGTATACGAGATAGTAGTTGTAATGAGTTGGCTAGTATTTGATCATATGATTCCAAAGTTGGCCCCAAGAACAGTAAAGCATTTTGTAACGAAGACACAGTTTCAGAAGATAGTCTTTGTTGAGGTTTATTATCGTCTGATGTTTTCTGGAAGAAAGCAACTTGTTGTGCTGGAGGTATAGGTGATTGCCGATCTTCTTTCTGTATATTATTTGCTAACACATCTCGTGTACACAGAGCCATTGCCGCCGCTAATGCCTCACCTGTGCTTCCAACAACAATCAGTGGTGTTTTACTATTCTCTGCATGTAAAGGTCCAATGTGATTTGTATTTGCACATGATTGATGTTTACTGTTGATGTTATTAAAATTACTAGATGTCGAAACAAAACTATCGACAAGCTCAATAAGTTGCAATAGAAGAACGATGTCAATTATTATACCCATCATATCTCGTATAGTCATTTACCGATCTACTTAATGTTTATGCTTGCCAAACTTGCGATTATTATACCCATCATTATTCTCCGACCTAACATTTCCTCCCTCCTCCCCTGTGTTATGTTAAATCACTTTGCTTCTCATTCTGGAATCTTCTCAACCTATAAAGTTCAAATACATTTTAAGATTGTATTGGTTTTGTCTTAGTGATGAATAAAGATACCATATCTTTGCAAGGTAATTTTGCAAAAGTCATTGTTATGTTGTCAAAGGGGAGAGTGATTATGTTATGACATTCAGGGTTAGATATATCGACAGATCAGGCTTGGATGCAATAAGCTTGACAGGGGAATAACAGGTGAGAGTTAGTTGATATGTGTTCATCTCGAAGACAGGGGGATATATTGTATATATTGTATTACTATTACTTTACGATTAGCTAGATGAAGGCCTATCTCATTCCCTCTCCTTTGTGTGTGCTGCTTTGCTTCAAATGGTATCATACCTGCCTCGTTTATAGTTATTGCAGTCAACATCAACAACAAACACTCAATTATAAATACTCCGAAAGTTTATAATACAGGATACAATCAACAACGATGATGACATCATACTTGATGTATGTGATAGGCCTAATCACTATTTTCCTGAACAGCTTAGTTCAATCAGCTCCCCTCGATTCATATGCCAGTGTAGTCCTTCATGATGACTTGTCACTATTCTATGGAGATGAATCATCACTTTCCTCCCCTCCTTCTACAACGGGAGCTATTGGTATTAACATTGAACATGAATTAAGTAATGACTCGACAGTATACTATATTGAGCAGCAAAGATATGGTGCCGACTGGATAGCCGCGGGTATATACGAGAATGACTCTTCAAAGATTGACAAAGGATTAGACATCTTGAATTGGGTCTTTGATAAGATTCAGGATAGTGATGATGATGGTTCATCAGTCTATCGGAATTCGGGAGATGCTGTACATTCTACTTCTTTGTTTCTGGAAGCTGCTACACGTGCTGCTTTGCTCTTATCACACTCTGGTTTACATAGTGATGTGATTACATCCTGGGAATCTCATTTGAGCGACATGGCATCATTCGTAGCTGAACACTCTGCAATTGGTGCATATGCTCGCGATAGTAACTTGGAACCATTTGCTCATCGTTACTTTCTAAGGGCTGCTGGTCTTCAAGGGGTCTCTGTATTGTTTGGAGAAGAAGCTGGATCTCTATCAGTTGCCGCTTCCTCACTTGTTCAAGAAGGCCTCTCGTTACAAACTGAAGATGGTGTATTTCCCGAGAGAGGAGGCTTTGATTTCAATTACCAAGGGATTGGGTTGGCCTATCTCGGACGATATCAACAAATGATTGAGAGTGTGGATACCAGTGCTGCATCATCGTCAGCTTGCAGTGCCTCACAATCATTATTTGCCGACAGGGTTGATTCTCTCGGGAATGTGGATACTTCGGATAGTACTCGTATAAATGAACCAGCAAGAAGTGGACGACCTAAACGTCTAGATTACAAGACAATAGCTCAGGGATTCATTAGCTGTAGTTTGGCATCCAACGATGCAGTATACGATGGGTTGGCAATATTGATGGCTCGTCCGATAAGACCAACTGTTGAATATAGATTTGAAGGAGAAGCTGATGGTCAAAAGAGTACTGGATTGGATGATGACGCTGCACATCTTTTCTGTCGAACAGCTGATAATGCAAAGAATTTCGACCCCTTGGGAATGTCTGGGAGCGGTTTGACATATGATGATGGTGACTTTGCATTGAAGTTGACATCTACAGGAAGCAGTATGGGCAGTGGTCAAGGCACTTTCTGTAGAACTGACAGCGTGTCGATTCCCTTGATGCACTTAAGAGCTTTACTCTATCTGGTTATTACACGGTGCCCCAGGTCATGAGTAACAATATTGAGTTATTTAAGACAGATCGGATGAAGTTGACTGTCGTTAACAATGGGAAACTATGTCTATTTGTGGATAGTCATAGTGGTGGAGATTCAGTTGTATCCTCAAAGGCTGATTGGGATATTGTAAACGAGTGGGCCTTCTTTGCTGTATCATATGATGGTACAAGACAGGAAAACAATGTCAAGTTTTATCATTCATTAGCAGCCGACTGCAGCAATTTGGTATTGAGTTCTACTCAAACATTGGACCGAGGCGCAGTATCATCAAGACCGTCAAGATTGTATATCAATCGGCAAAACCGGCCAATGATATCTGACTCCTACTTGGATAATATGAGGATACATGCTTCCGAGACGACGAGTGAAGGAGCCTTGTCGTTCGAGAATATCCAAGACATGTGTGTCTTTGATACTAAATAGACTCTTCATTTCGCTTCTGTATATCAAGTAGATAAGATCTTGAATGCTACCTCAAACTACCAACATAGGTATATCATAAACTTTGACCTCTCCAAAATTTCTCGCATATTAGGATACCGCAATTAGACATGCCCTCTCGACCACATCACAAGCTGTTGCTATCAAAGAACCCAGATGTCACCACTAATACAATGCCGATGATGCATATCAATGGTTGGGAAGAGATGAAATTGCAAAGCGTCGAGGGCGTTTGTGGTATGATAATCATCATTTAATATATTAAAAAGCAATTAGATATTTTTTTGCAGTAAACACTCTCATAGTAATTTGTTGCAAAAGAACATACTATATAATACTTGAAGATTCAACAACAGGGCTTCAGTACTGACAATACAAATCAAAGCTATAGCATTGCAATAATAACAATGGGGCACAAAGTAAGCAAACCGCGACATGATATAGGATACGCGGCAGCAGCGAGTACTGCATCGCTGGCCATATTATTAGCATTGGTTGCTTCATCGTCTGCTGATTCATACAGGCCTTCAACATCTACTTCATGTTGTAGTTGCTTTGTTTCGCAACCACAATCTATTAAACCACCATGGGCACTCCCTGCATCGACGACATTAACAACTCTACACGCTTCTTCATCTACGATTCTTACTGCAAAGACGGTACCTCCGCCAAATTCTAGATTAGGACGATTGCAACAAGCATCATCGATATCACAAGCATCTAGAAGTATGCAGCGACAACCTCCGGGTACTAAACGCAGTCAACGAGCAGTGAATAGTAGAGGAAGTAGTGGTGGTAAAGACAAGCACAGACAAACAGATTTAAGATATGCCACACATTATAGTGAGGATACCCATATCTATTCTAATGGAGGAGAAGAAGATGAAGATTCATTGGCTATAACAAGGGCAACGACTGCTCAAAGTATGAAAAGGAAAACATCATCAGCTACATATAAACGAGGGACGAGAGCAAAGATGTTACGATTCCTTGATAGAAGATTTGCCCGGTTACACCTCACTCCTTCAAACTATACTTCAAACAACTCAAACTCTAATAAGAATAATCAACGTCGATTAGATTATGAACAACAAAAGGCAGCATGGGCAGCCAAATATACATCTGTCAAACGATTAAGGAAATCATTTGGTTCTAATAAAAACAGACTATGGGGAGATTTCGATCCAACATCTACTAGAAGATTGTATCATACATTATTACCCCGTGCATTATTAGAATTGAAAGGATTGAGAGATGGATTGTTATCTACCAAAGATGATGTTGAGGGGAAGAATGTTACAGTAGAGGGTGAGGAGGATAGAAGAAAGGTTAAATCCAAAAACAGACTTCCGTGGTCGTCAAAGGATGATGAGTCCAATAATATTGATGACAGTGAGGAGAATAACTATCTTCAACAAGAACTTAAAGAATTGGCACCGTTGGCATATCAGGCACGTCTAGCTGCTAAGAAGTATGCACGTGAACGATCACGACTACCCGGACGTATTGGCTCAATGTTATATGATGGATACCGCTCATGGAGACGATATGGCAAATGGAAGAGTACGGGTATGACATGGGAACAGGTTTGGAATAAATATGAAGATCAGGTATTGCAAGAAGCCATGGGTGAATTGGAGAATGGTGCTGCTGTTGATGACGAGGCTAAGAATACTATATTTAACAGTAGTACAAGTGAGGAGAAGATAGAAGGAGTGGCAAATAGTGTAACTCGTGGAGAAGATATAGATGATGAGGAATTAACCGCAAGGATATGTTTAAGAATACTTGAACGATCCGTTGTTACAAATGGAGCTATTGATAGGCTATTCTTAAAGGAACTTGCAAAGGAAGATGGTGAAGAAGATGAGAAAGAGATGATAGAACGGGGTAGTAATAAAGCCGTTGCCAGGAAGAGACGACGGGTACGACGAAGAAGATTACGCCGTCGTGAAAAGAGGATACAGGCAGACTTGCAGGCTATAGAAATGAAGTTTGATGATGATATTAGAGAATTGCTGAAATATAGCACCTTGGCTACACAGGAGGGTGAAGATCGGCGGAATAAGAGGAAACGGGGAGCATTCTTTTGGAAGTCTAATAAATCTTCTGATCTTACCGATAAAGAGAAGAGAGAAGAAGAAGAGGTGGATATTGAAGAAGGAATATCTGCCTCATCTGAAGACTCTACCAAAAGTACTGAAACTACTGATGCTTCAGTTGAGTCAGTTGAGCAACTTACGGCTGACATACTATCAGATAATGAAGATGTCGATGATGTCTCATCTCCCGTCGACAACGATACGTCTGACAACTCGAATAGAGACGTTAACAAGCTCCGCAAGCTTGCTATACATGAGGTATTTGCACTCCGCTTATTAGCTACTACCAAGCAGAGGTTGTCTTTACTACAGGCATTGCCATCACTCGGTGGAGAGGGTGTAGTAGAAGAAGATGATATCTCATCAGACTCATGATACTTCTACGAATACGAATGGTCAATAAGGTCAATGGTTTATACGCATGTTTGATTGGCTACACATGTTTATATCTATGGAACCTCTTATATTGTCTGCTACTAAATGATATGATACTATAAGTAAAATATAAAACGCTAACTGATTAGATATTATACTAGCATTATCAGTTCTCCTCTTTAATGATTGGTGGTATCTTTTTACGAGAAAGCGGTACTCAGATTTTATCACCCTCCAACACTTTGACCTGACTGCCGCTGGTCAATACGACATGGACAACAATAAATCTGCGCCATCCTCTAATACCTATAACTAACATTTATAATATTTATTAATCGTCCCATCGGCCGATCGATTTTACACCGCTGACTAATATTTACCAACAAATTTACAATATGCCAACTTCATCACGTAAAAAAGTAGCAGCCTCAACTTCAACCCCTAACAAACAGACTCGATCATCTCGTCGATCATCTACTCGTGGCAATAAAAAGGATAAAGAAGAGGAGGTATTGGATGATACTAATCAAAATAACGATGCACCGATTCCGTCTGCTGCAGATTTGAAAGATAGCAGTAGCAATAACAATGAGAAGGCTGAACCTCAAGTAAAGAAGACAGAACAAATTATGGAGGATGGTGATAGCAAGCCCGCGGCCATTGATCAATCACAAGCTAATATGAATAATAATAACATGATGATGCAGCAACAAACATCCAATAATAATAATCAATATTTACCATCGAATGCCTACATGGGGAGTATGATGAATAACTTTTCCCCAATGGCCATGTCAAATGACCCTGCCATGCAGGCAGCAATGATGCAAATGATGCAAAATAATGGCGGAGGAGGAAGTTTTAATTATCCACAAGCAGTAGTTCAGACGTCAGCAGCGGAGGCAAAAAACTTTCCCGAAACTTTATTTGATGTGCTTAGTGAGGAAGATACCAATCACATCGTTTCATGGTTGGCACATGGTAAAGGATTTATGATTACTGATAAGCAGGCGTTTGCTAAAGTGTTGTTGCCAAAGTATTTTGATGGCTGTAAGGTATGTTGTTATATTACTATATCTGTGGGTTGCTGTTAACATATGATCTAACACATGATATGTTCGTATAACACCTAAATGTTTCCCAAAGTTTACCTCATTCACAAGAAGGTTGAAGCGATGGAACTTTGAAAGGGTAGCCCGTGGACCAGAAATTGGAGCTTATTACAACCCCCTTTTCCAGCGTGATAATCCCGAATGGGTTTTGAAGATGCGCTATCGAATGGACGATAGTCAGTTTGCTAATGCCAAAGCACAGTCACAGGATAAGATGCCAGATGTGGCAGTAAATAACAATGTAACCATCCCAGAAGAACAAATGCATGAATATCAACAAAATTATGTCCTATCGTCGAAGATTTCGTCACAGACTAGGGAATTCTTTGCCAGCGGTCCCGCTGATGTATTACCACTACCCAGTTCATTACCCAAGCGTACCAAGAAGGAGAAATCTCCATCGACGCCACCCTTGGATAATCCTGAAGAGATGCGTATGATGGAACTTCAACAACAAATGATCATGTCTCGGTCCATGCAAAGTCAATCTGTGGCAGCAGGGGGGATGCCAAGTCTACCAGGAATTCCTCAGGCTTATGACCCTGCAAATAATCCACCCGAGACGACACAACAAGAAGGAGGTCTAAAAACTGTCTTGATGACCAATGAAGAGCAGAAGAGTTATTTAGAGTATAAGGCTATGAAACAAAATGGAGAAGTTTGAGTTGATAGAGGATGTGAACACATGATATATGTATTTATAACCTGTCATCGTGTATAAAAAGGCAGTTAGGGATCAAGAAAGTAAAGATAATGAAGAAAATAAATGAAGATTATGATTCTACTCGACTACCTCTTCTCCATGCTGACTCGGCAAGTCAACAGCTTCATCATCATGATACATTACTTGATACAACTTGTTGTTCCATTTATACTGAATAGACAATACAACTCTTAAGTCTCTCTTCTTCTGTTTAGTACCCACAAGCGTTTCTTTCCACCGTTTAAAGAGACTGTTTCTAGTGTTGCCTTGATTTGTTTGTTTTATTTCCCATTCATCCTCACTGACAAATGCAAGCAGATCATAGAATCCAAGCATGTGCTTCTTAGATATTAGCGGTAGGTGTAGTGACGAATTGGTAACCCAGAATTGTAGTTGTGTGGTAGCATTCATTGTATGAGATGATCTATTCTGTATCCATTGCCGACTTTCATTGTCCATGACACCATATATAGCTTTTGTAATCACAAGGCCTCCCTGTTCTTCTTCTCTCTTGGTAGCCGCCCTAGCTTGTTTCTTCATTAAGCTAACTTGACGTGCCGTATGTTCTTTAACCTTGAATAGTAGATGCTGCTGATGCTGCAACCAATTCCCTTTCTCTTCCTGTTCCTTTTCAATATCTGACTGGTAAGACAAGCTAGCTTTATCAACTATTTCTTTTCCGAGTAATATCTTCAAGAACCTCAGACGAAGCTTTGACGTCACTCCGCAAAGAAGTTCACTTACAATGATATCTACTACAATTGACGTCATAGAGACATATACTATCCTTAGTAAGGAATCCCAAGCTGTTGTTGTAGCCGGGTAGATTGTCACTGGTATCAAAAGCCGTACATCGCCTCGCTCTAATTGAAATAGCCAAGATGTAGTACCCTGCTTCCACCAAACTCTATTATTGAATATATTACCAAAGGTATGTCGTATACCAACACCCAGACGTGCAAATCTTGAAGAAGAGTATGTTCTCGTAAATATGGTTCCAAGAGAGAATAGGTGACCAGCGTGACAATACTCAACTGTACTATGACAAGTTTGTGTCGATGACACATCTTGTTCTATTTCCAATTTCATATTGGAAGAGTATACTGAAGAAGCTTGACTTGTATTGTCCATGAAGTTGTGAAGTGTGATAAGTTCTTGCTCTCTTGTACCAGGCTTGATGTTTGACATCCACAACGCTTCCCCTCCAACTAGAGGCATACCATATCCTAAAGTTAATGTCAACTTGGGCAAAAGACGATTCCTTATGCCAGTCATGTTTGTCAGTGTCAGATTCATGTACTGTATATGTATCGGAGATGTAGAACTTGAGCTTATATTTGTAGGTGAGAATATGAGTGGTGGCGAGGGTGCAATCTTCATCAACCAATTGGCATGCAGTGAATTATTGAAATCATGTGATGCTGATATAGTATAGTCACTTTGTAATGAAGGAGATGTTATCATTGAACTAGTATTCTTCTTTTGCATCCTTCTACCACTATTCTCGTATGAATAGAAAGGATTGCCCATATCAAATCGAAGATGAGTCTTCCCATCCAAAGTTGACATTGTAGTACCTATAGAAGTCTTTGTTGTTGATCCTATATGTAAGTTGTAATGCATATCACTCACTAAATACTGCCGTCTTGTATTATTGTATCCCAACAGCAATAATGGCCAAGATATCAAAGATGGTATTCTATAATTCATTGATAATAACGATTCTGAATATCCTTCGTTATGTTTTGTTGCAGTTGCAACTCCTGCAGCTATATAATATCCCGAGTGTTGTTTCAATCTTTGTTTAGCTTGCTTTAGATCTATATCACTATATCCTTCTGAACTTGCTTGTACAATAGTTGGCGGTGGAGGAAAGTATGTAAAGAGTGATATCCTTGATTGATTCATTGAATATGTGGGTGCATTCCAGTCTTCATTCCTCGTCTCCTTCTTATCATAATGTATTGGTAATGTCATGTTTACTGGTAGTAAGATCGTACCTCTTCTAACATGTGATATGGTAGGATCAACTAAACACTTCTCGTTATCATGTCTACTACCTCTATATCTTCTATCAGTTTTATCATCTTTTGAAGGATGATGTTTTATTGATGATATTTGATCAAGTTTTTGCACATCATCATTGATGTGTTCATCGTTTGGGTACACTTCACCAAAATGTTGCAAATCATCATCGATATTATCGATATCGTCAAATGTCGGTACTTTGTTACTGTTGTTCCTAACCTTCATGATTGATTGATGATGATTGATATAGATTGATGTAGGTTATAAAAGAAGTTTAGATGTTGCAACAAACAAGTATTGGCAGCTAATGCTGTCTCTCAAAGATACCAAGAAGAATAACCAAACAATCAACTTCTTCTATTACATATTCATAACCCAAATTGGACAGCACTATAAAATGTAAACCTAAGTATCCTAGAAGATCAGGTAGGTGATTTTTAGTTTCATCATTGAAAACTCTATTTTGGAAGATACTTTATTCCACATGTAATAAATATTACAGTGGTTGTGGTCCTTCGGCCTCCAAATTAAATAAAGTTGATGAAAAGTTGAATGGTTAGTTGTTCGGTGAGCGAGGTGAAGAGATATGAAGATAAAGTCACTGGCGTCTATTATCCTCCTTCTACTACTAATCAATAATATCAGTCTTCAATCATCATTAGCATTTATACAGCCACCACCGCCTACAGTAACAATCTCCAGAAAAAATATAACCACAAATAAAATTATGAGTAACACCTCTGCTACTACAACTACAACCTCCAATGAGGACGAGGTAGTATCAATCGGTCCTGATTTAAACTCCACACGTAGTAAAATGGATAAGAAATTATATCGTTTTATAACATTGGCAAATGGATTGAAGTGTGTTTTAATTTGTGATACTACAGCATTACGACAGCGTAAATTAGATGGCTATTATGAAGATGATAGTGAAAGTGGTAGTGAGAGCAAAGGTAGTGATGACGAAGGAGATGATAGTGATGGAGAAGAAGATGATGATGATGGATTACGCAAGGCAGCTACAGCATTACTCGTAAATGTCGGATCATATCATGATCCTCCATATCTACAAGGATTAGCCCATTTTTGTGAACACATGTAAGTGTATATTATGTGTTTTGTTTTGTCAAATCTATTTGAGAATATCTAACATACATATCATAACATACTGTCACGCAAACTTTAATAAGGTTATTCCTGGGTACTGAAGACTTTTCTGTAGAGAATGAGTATGATAAATTCCTATCACAACATGGTGGTGATGATAATGCCTATACTGACATGGAACATACGTTATATCATTATTGTATACCTCAAGATGGTAGTAATGGTGATAAGACTGTATGGAAAGCGTTGGAGATGTTTAGTTCATTCTTCAAATGTCCTTTATTGAAGGGCGATAGTGCCGAACGTGAATTGAATGCTGTAGAGAGTGAATTTGAGTTGAATAAAAAGGATGATGATAATCGACTGTCTCAGTTGATGGCGTATACTTGTGGCATGGACGGCGAAGCGAGTATTATGGGAAGGGAATATAAAAAGAAGGGAACTAAGAATGAGAAACCATTCCATCCATTTGCCAAGTTTCCTTGGGGTAATATGCAATCACTACGAACTGAGCCTGAATCGAATGGTATCAATGTGATGAATGAACTGCGAGATTTCTACAACACACATTATTATGCACGAAATATGAGACTGGTTGTAATGGCAGGGTATGAACTTGATGAAATCCAACGTCGTGTTGTTGAACACTTTAAGGACGTACCGTCCAGTCCAAGAGTGTGTAGTGATGGCATCGATGCTACAAGTTGTGTTACCAATTTACATCCATACAAGCTACCATTTCATGCCAGCTCACTACAAAAGTTATATCGTGTGATACCAGTTCGTAATCATCATACACTGTCCTTAACGTGGCAGATACCTTCACTGTGTCCACATTGGAAGACCAAACCTGCAGATTACATTGGCCATCTTCTTGGTCATGAAGCATCTGGATCAATTCTATCAGTGTTGAAGGAGAAGGGGTATGCAATGAGCTTAACTGCAGGAACAGGAGAAGATGGTTTGGGAGATGCATCTACTCATGCTCTCTTTTCACTAGACATTTCCTTGTCTAAGCGTGGTATGAAACACTGGGAAGAAGTTATAAAGATTGTATATGTTTACATTGGCATGCTTAAATATCACTTTCTAGAAGGTCATGTTGATGCTATTGGGAAGAAGAAGGAGGGACTTGCACCTTGGATTTATAATGAGTTAAAGTCTATCGCTGAATTGTCATACATGTTTGCTGACGAGGGAGATGTGACCGATGTGGTTGAAGAAGTAGCTGAGAATATGGCTCCATGGTGTAATATTCCAGAGGAGAGAATACTCGATAATGAATTGCTCTTAGGAGATGAGGTGGATAGTGATGCAGTCAAGTCAATATTATTTGACCACTTAACTCCAAAGAATATGAGAATCGATTTGATGTCGTCGCTGTTCGGACGAGATGCTGACTTCAATGATGATTCAGGTGTAGATGAAGAGGAAAAGAAGGAAGAAAGTGAGGAAGACGATGAGATGATTCAGCCAATGGATTTAGATGACGACAACGATGATGAAGAAGACCACTTGATATTTGACAAGGAGAAGGCCGGGCCAGCCTCCATAGAGCCTCGATTTGGTACAAAGTATTGGGTTGAGGAAATCCCGGCTGATGTAATTCAACACTGGACACAAGCTGCACAGCCTCAGCTTCCTTCTTCTGATTTGGTAATCGATCTACCGCCAAAGAATACATATATACCTACAAATTTAGATCTCAAGCCCCTTCCATCTGATGACGCACATCACCCATTACTTAATTGCTCAGTGAAGGTGTGCATTAGCGTAGGCAAGAAAAAACTGTGGGTGCCAGCCGCGGTGACAAAGTTCAAGTCCAAGAAAGCTGTACATAGTCTATCTCTATCATATGAAGATGAGGGTGAAAAGTGGCATATCTTAGATGATCATCATGTTTATGAAAAGCTGGATAAAGATGACGATCAACACGTAGAAGTTGGTCACGAGGGTAGCTTTGATAAAGGAAAGACCAAGTTCAAGGTGACAGCTGTACCTCGTGATGGAGAGGGGATCACCTTTAATTATGGCGATTCTGGTCACGATTATGATGTAGAAGATGGTTTGGCCTTTCCTCCTATACCACCCGCGTCTCCAGAGTCACGTCTTCCATGTCTTGTATATGAAAAGAATTCAATCAAGATGTGGCACCTTCAAGATCGCAAGTTTAAGCGTCCAACTGCTGATCTTCGAATATCATTTACTTGTGATGGAATGAATGATTCGGCTCTTAATCAAGCCTGCATGTCGTTATTCGTCAAGTTATGTGCTGATGCTCTAACAGAGACCTGCTACCTTGCCAGTGTATGTGATTTAGGAAGCTCGTTGGGGCGTACTGACACGGGGTTTTCAATACGAGTCCACGGGTATGATGATAATCTAATGGCTTTGACCAAGGAGGTTTTAGGTGTTGTCATGAGCTTTCGGGGAAGAGATGACAAATCAGATCTTCCTTCGACAATTAAAGATGGAAGATTTGAAGCGTGTCTGGAAGTTCTCTTGAGACAATACTCGAATGCAGGCATGGATGCGTCATCCTTCTCTGCTTCTCTTCGTCTTCTATGCTTAAGACCATCCATGAAAAGTTCGTTCGCCAAACTAAAAGCTTTACAGGGTATCACTATTGCTGACTTTGTCAAAGTGATGGATAATCTATTGAAGAAATTGACAGGTAAGTGATCTATGCATAAGATGTGTACCTTTTATTGCCACATCTAACTCACACCCTTTTTCATTTGATACATGTGTATGTACAGTCGAGGCACTTTATCATGGTAATGTTGACAGAGATGATGCGAACAAAGCTGCTAATGTCATCTCTGAAGCATTAACTTGTCATCACGTTGGACTGCCAAAGAAGAAGATGCCGTCGAAACTGGTAATGAAGATCAAGAACTCTATTGAAGCTCACAAGATTATCGTTCCTACAATTGACGAGAAAGATCCGAATACTGCTGTTGAGGTATACTTTCAGTTTGCCAAGGATGATAATTCCGAGACTGCTCTTCAACAACGAGTCCTCGTTGACTTGCTAGAGCATATCATTGACGAGCCTATGTATAACACAATCAGGACAAAGGAGCAATTCGGCTATGAGGTTTCGTGTGGAAGTAGATGGACATATGGTGTACTAGGTATGAGTTTTAGAGTCGTGACATCAATTAAGAGTGCGGTAAGTAGTTGCAGATGCAAAGATGTGTCCTCTCGCTCTATGTATCTCTTGCACTGTCTGATCATTAACATCCCTATCTACATTGTCATACAGGAAAAAGCTAGTAACCGAATTGATGAGTTTCTCAAATCATTTCGAGCTGAGCTTGAATCTATGGATGATGAAACATACATGCAACATTTAGTCTCGGTTGCAATGAACAAACTTGAAGGCTTTGATTCGATGGCCGAAGAGACTAGTAGTCACTGGTCAGAAATAGTTGAAGGAAGGTACGACTTCGAGGCATTTCGAAAAGAAGTTCTCTGCTTGAAAGGAACAACAAAAGAACAGCTGTTGTCTGCATTCGATGAATGGTTGAATCCAGTGTGTAGGCAAGGATTACCAAAGAAGAGACGTCGGCTGATTGTACTAGTGATTGGTTCCGGTGAAGGTCCTTCTTCTGACGGTAGACCTAAACTTGATGACGATACTGCAGTTGGGGACGAGGTTGATCGAGTACTGAACGACTTTCACTTGTCAATCAAACAAGATAGTTGGGGAAAGATTGTTCACAAGTAACTATTCTACTGTCTCTTGCAATGTTTAAGGTAGACATGTTACATTTGTTCAATAACGTCATCTTATTATCATATTATGTACATCTTTATTCTTTTTACATATCATTCCCTTCAATCTCTACTAGACACTCATCATTCTATCAACCAAGTTTACCGATTATATATTCATTAAATTTCAGAAACAAAAAGTAGAACAAGCCAAGCACTGCGCCTAATGATATTGTTGTAAACGAAGTCCTTGGGTTGAATATTGGGTAAAAGTGAAGGCCTAGTCTATCCATCACAAACAAGTAAAGTAGCGAATAGCTCAACGCTACCGCATAGGCGACCCATAGATCTGACATTGTAAACAATCTTACACGATCACCGGTGATAATGTTCATGCTTGCGAGTGGAAGATTCAACAGGTGAATGTTGGTCATGAAAAACCCGAAATTAAACTTTAAGAACTGAGTTCTCTTCTCTCCCTTTGGTACCGATTTGAATGCTATAATTGGAAGAAGGATGAAATTCCTGGAAGATGCGCGTTATTATGATTTATGATGATGAAAGAGAGTTGATAATAACTTTTGTTAGTACTGTGATTTGCAAAGGCGCATGTAAGAACATCACTTGGTAGGAACAGTAGTACTGCTGGCAGTTCGGCAAATGAGATAGGCAACCAAATAATGGCTATGAAGGTCAATGAAGCAGTCAAATCACTGTGGCTTCATATTGAGCACACAAATCCACATGACGAAACAATACTAACGCGGACTTTCCATATACTCCACACAACGAATGCATTGATGAGTGTAACCAATCTAATACTTGATCCAATCGTTGCCAATTTTGATGCCCAGTATGACGATATATTGCTTGATGCTAACAACCATGCCATGTAATCAAAGCCAGCACGTGCGGTAAGTAGTAACCATGACCATCCAGTGAAAGATATGGGAAAGGCGCCGATACTGCCCAATGATATTCTAGCATGTACCATGACAATTATACCCCAAAGAAAGATTGACAGATCTATTGCAGTAGCTTTGGGCATACCCAAAAAGTAGACATCTTCCTCATTATTGATTGCAGTTGTTTCAAACTCTAATTGTGGTTTGAAGTATATTATACTAGTATAACAGAATGCCAGAGCTAAGCATACAAATGGTGACCAATATCCCACTCTCATCCATAAAGGAAGCCAATCAAACCATCCATTGAAGCTACCATTATTATCATATATAAGCCATTTAAATCTTGGTGTTTCATCATCTCTTGGGAAGTAAGATGTTCGTCGATGAAATGGTGTAGCACCTGCTGCACTTTTGTTCTTCATTTTACTATCATAACCATCACTGGATGTATCACTACTCTCTGATGATGATACGAGTGTGGGATTGTTCTTCCCGATATGATCAAACATTATGAGGATATGTTATAACTGAGATGTGCTGACTATTTGAGTTGCAATACCTACCCCAAGCAAATAATGAACTGCCAGCCGACGACTAACTTCTTTATGTCTCCAGCTCCACACTCCGTCACTGTACTATTGCGCTATTGCACGTCTCTGCTTTCACACGATCCTCCACTACCATCCTAGCCTATCGTACTATTATAACAAAAACACTTTCTGATTACGAATAAATTTTTCGTTTGGCGATAGATGGCGATATTTTTTATGAGAGTAGTATGGTGTCTTTGAGCGAGTGTAGTAATCAGTGATGATATATATAATATCATCTATTCTATGATAAAGGCACCTTTGTGTATTGCAATATAAGTGTTTTTTTGTAGGTTTACCCCACCACCAACATGAATAATCTACCGCCGCCTACGCAACAAAAACGGCAAGAAGTCGGTTATGTTTTGCTCGAAAAATGTGAGGTTCTGTGTTCTTCTACACACTCTACTACTGCGGGAGTATGGTATAATGTGAATATACAGCCCGGTACTAATTTAACTAATGCTATAGATGGTGGTGATGAATGTGCATTCGCTCCGTGTGATTTAGTACTACAGCCATCTTCTGCAGCTTCTACCGATAAATCAATGGATATAAATGACAATAATATTATTTTTAGAAATGCCAATGAGATTATTCCATTTAATGGATTATTACCTGAAATGTCAATTAATGAAATTGATGTTAATGGTAATAATATTAAATCTAGTTCTACAACAAAAAGATCTGATGCATCATTATTGGCTGGGTTGTGTATTGAAATTGATGCACAGGCAGATGCTTTTGAGCAGCAGAATTCTGATTTAGATGATGAGAATGATGATATACATTTGAGACAACTTCGTACTGAAAGTGTGCAAATCATGTTTTGGAAGGGTAATGATAAAGATGGGGATCAAGCTTTAAGTACTGGGGTTGATGGGGAGACACAACCTAATCCACATCATAGTATATTCGATATGTCAGTGGATAGTGATAGTAACTCTGAAGTTGATGTTGAAGAGTTAGTAAAGATGAAGGCCTCGATGCTGGTTACATTCTCACTCCCAATCCAAACTGATGGTAATGGTGGTAGTGGAAATGTATCAGGGAGTATCGGCAAGAAGAAGAAGACATCAAAATCTAAAATGCTTTCATCTGGTCTTCAATTACTGGGATCAGTTATTAGATGTGATTGGGATTACCTTGCAACAAATATGAACAAACTTCAACACAAGGCTATCATTACTGCAAAGAAAGAAGATGATAAGTCAGTAAAAAAACCATTCTTCCCAACCTCTATGAATGTTGAAGAATTATATGAAAATATTAGTGGAGCCGGAAAACATAACACTGAAGATACACAGGAGCAGAATGGTAGTAGTATGAGTAGTCAAACCTCTGGTACGAAAATGACTTTTCTAGATTTGCCGATTGATATAATTTCAACATCCATTGCAAGTTATCTCCGAGCTCCTAGCCTACATGCTCTCCGTGTAACAAATCGCAAGTTGCAGAAGATATTGCGGCCTATTGTCCCGGGTCTCAAATTGAAGCTATTCCAACATCAAATACGCAGTCTAGAGTGGATGGAGATGCGTGAACGTCGGTGTATCACGGAAGGTGATCTTTTGAGACGAAAGGATAAGTCGGTTGCAGGTGAGGCGGCATGTGGTGGAGATGATCATCGGGCTGTCACTGGAGGAGCCACGGTGCTACTGAGACCTAAACCTGATTGTGTTGATACAGGGGATACAAACAAATCGCTGAGGTTTGATTCTTTATCAGGTTGCAAGATAGAAATTCAAGCACAGAGTAAAACATTGTGTGCACGAGGAGGGCTCCTATGTGATGACCCTGGACTTGGCAAGACTATCACTGTCCTGTCTCTCATTTTGAGATCGTTTGGGCTAAGTACCCAGTCTACAAGCGCCGATGAAACTAAAGTTGATGACAACAACTTGTTCTATACCTACTGGTCGTCAACTTTCCTCACTCAACATGTACGAAGACCAGCCATCCTCAAGTTGATTACAAGTATCATAAAGTCTGATAGAGAGTCTGGATGGTTTACTATACCGGTTGACTTGGATGTTTGTCCAGATTATCTTGACATCATAGCACAACCAATGTGCCTTCAGGATTTACGTATCAAGTATGACAAGGAAGACTGCCTCGATTTTAAGAAGTTTGAGGAAGAAGTTAGACTGTGCATTTCGAATGCAAAAGAGTACAACCCTCCTGATAGTGCTGTATACGAAGCTGCTGAGAGATTGATGAAGAAATTCGAAAACATCATACTCGAATTCAAAGAGGATCAACTTAGAACCGCAGCCAAATCAATAAAACGAATGTCAAAAGATGAAAACACACGTCATCTTGTAGATGCCTTCGAAACAAGAAAGAAGGCAGAGATTGAGGAAACGCTGATACCTTCAACTTCTTCATTGCTCGTAGTCCCATCTCCACTTCTACAACATTGGGAAGAGCAGATCCTGCAACATATTGATTTTAACTACTTGTTAGTGAATAGCCGACCCAACTCTCCATTGATATACTATCACACGACAAAACGAACTACCAAGGCAATGAAAGCATCCAATACCCGCATTACATTCGATTTGAAGAGTGTCAAGAACCCACTCATATTCATTGATGATGGATCAAAAGAATTACCAAGTGAATCAATACTTTCTAGATTTCCCATTGTTCTGACATCTTACAATAGGTTTACTGCGGATTGGAAGGCAGGTAGTGTAGAACAGGAGCTGAGGTCAAAAGGTAGTAGTTATAATGATAATAATGATAAGTATTGGGGCGAAGAAGAATCCGAGGCAAGCTCTCTACTCAAGGTACATTGGTTGAGAGTAATTGTCGATGAAGGACATGTAATGGGTAAGAATTCCACTAACATGATTCAGTTCGCGTCTTGGTTGAAGGGACAAAGACATTGGGGAATGACTGGCACTCCGACACAACAAATTGCAACGTCGACAGGATTGCGTTCTCTGTATTTTCTCATCAATTACTTGAGACACGACTTTTTTAGCAAGCGTCTAGGAAGAGAGAAAACTTGGAATAGTCTCATCAATCAAGGGTTTAAGGAAGGGAATGTATCGTGTTTCTTTCGACTGAAGCACTTGATAAGCTTCTTAATGGTAAGGCATACAAAGGCAGACTTGGTAGAGATCCCTCCGCCCGTTTATTCTACAAAATTGGTTGAGTTGAGTCATCAAGAGACAACCACATACAACACAATTGTTTCTGCAATCAAAGCTAATATTACCACTACATCGATGGAAGGGAAGACATCAGGTTGGCAGGATTCCCTTTTCAATCCCCGTCAAGCCAAATATGCAGCTGAAGGTCTGAAAAACTTGCGAGTGGCTTGTTGTGGTGGCACGCATGTCACACCCATTATTCTACCAACACATTGGAATGAAACATTAGAGATGTGCAGAGAGATTCATCAACTTGATGACATTAAAGTCAAGGTCGTCAATAACTTCATACGTCGAGCAACATCAAATGAGTTATCAAGCTGTAATCAATGTGGTATACAACTACAGACACTCTTTGTTGTACCTTGTGGATGTTTACTCTGTGTAGAATGCATTGATAGCAAAACAAGAGCATGCCCTTTGTGTACTAAACCATTTGATGTTGATGACTTTCAGCGTCTACAACCTGGTTTGAATAATCAATTCAATTTGTCTATTGAAGAAGAGAAGACTGAAAGAGAACAGAAGTTTGCTCTGAAGAGGGCATTCTCGTCATCGTCGCTAGAGAGAGAAGCCGACATAGAAGAGTCGGATGAAGCTGAAGCAATTTTACCGCCAGAGAATCAGGTACGGAAGCATAAGAAGGGAGAGAGTTGTGTATACTCTAAAAAACTTTTAGATGGCAAGTGCATCCATTGTCGTCAGGAGTGCTTTGATTGCAACTTCATGGACAACAAGCAACAACAGTGTTCAATTTGCCACAAACATGCCGAAGATTGTCCGACTTATGCTTCCAAGTCCAAGTACTGTATTGACAAGTTATTGGAGCTCAAAACAGAAGTTGGCGGTTCGACGTGCACTACGAGTCCAATGGCCGCTCGTCTTTTTGCTAGATCCAGGGTCGCAGTATCACAACAAAGGCCTGTGAAGGTAATTGTGTACTCGCAAATCCGCGACACATACGAGTACTTTGGAGACAGACTAATTCGGAGATTCGGTGGTGCTTGTGTTGCTGACTACTCATATGGTGGAACTCGAGCTCAAGAGTTAGACAAGTTCATTCATAATCCTGAATGCTTTGTCATGCTTCTGAGCAAGCAAGGATCTGTTGGTCTCGATCTATCTTTCGTCACCCATATCTTCTTTCTGGAAAGTCTTTCTTGGTTTTATCATGTGCATGTCATGTGTCCTCCTTTGATTGCTTTGTAGCCACATTTACTAACTAGTTACAATCATCTATCTTTCGTCTTCCTAAATGTGATAACGTGCTTCTTCCAGGATACAATCTACGACAAATCAGTGGAATCTCAGGTCGTTGCAAGAGCTTATCGCATGGGAGCAACAGGCCCCGTTCATGTCGAGCAGTTGACTGCTAGAGATAGTGTTGAGGAAGTTATGAATGAATTGAATACTGGTCGGCGCCAGTCAAGAATACCAAAGGATGAGGAAAAGTTTGATCCCAAAGAGAAGCACGCTAAGCTACACACTTTACTAAAGAGTGCAAAGCTCATTCGTCAAGTTGCCAACCAGC
>Ga0214478_100103_pt1 | contig 42398 bp, 27 predicted proteins | sample M1_20Mar14CPVII9_2_FD_178001 | JGI IMG/M metagenome (GOLD analysis project Ga0214478, IMG submission 178001) | Marine eukaryotic communities from Monterey Bay, California, United States - M1_20Mar14CPVII9sort6BwellD7 | ecosystem: Environmental > Aquatic > Marine > Unclassified | place: USA... | reverse complement strand
TGAGGTGTGTGCATAACATATGAAAAGCAATGTTACACCATGTTTTGTGTTTTTCATTTATTATCAATCTTACTTCTTTCTCTATTTAGCATGCGAATTAGTGTTCGTTCACATCATTACTGCTAATCACCGTGTTCCCCAAAGTTAAGTTCTTGGTTTCACTGTCCATTCTCGCTTTTTCTCACCCTAGCAAGATACCATTTCAATTCAAACATACCTTCCTCTGCTAAAGCACACTGAAACTACCACTAGTCTATACCTCGCTAAAGGTGCATCACAGGGGTCAGTTATCTACCCAGCCCACCTCCCATTATGATATTGAAGAACTCTGCTCTAGTCTTTTGATTCTTTTCAAAACAACCCCGTACACAGCTTGTAACAGTCTTCGCACCAACCTTTTGCACACCCCTCATTACCATACAAAAGTGGCTACTTTCAATAACAACGCCAACACCCAATGGTTCTACTGCCTCCTCGATTGCATCAGCAATTTGTCGAGTTAAACGTTCTTGTACTTGAAGTCTACGAGAGAAGACTTCTGCTATACGTGCTATTTTGGACAGACCGATAACTTGGTTTTGTTTATGAGGAGAAGAGTGTCAATTTGATGTTAGATGAATGCATAAATTATATAATGTAATACAAAGTTGTGCATATGATGTGCACATCATTTCTTCTGCAAATATATCACACATCAGTTATATACTTGCTCACTTACTTTTTCCATTGGGAATATACCCAACACTAATCTTACCAGTAAATGGTACCATATGATGTTCACACATTGAATGGATATCAATATCCTTAACAACAACAATCTCCTTGTGACTATCCTCGGTAAATACTGCATCATTTAACACATCACTGGCATTTAGAGAATAACCCGATGTCATGAATAGTAAAGCTTTAGCCCAACGTTCAGGTGTTTTAAGTAATCCTTCACGTGATGGATCTTCTCCGATACACTTTAATATAGTTTTACATGCAGATGTCATCTGTTCTAGCTTTTCCTCTTGAGATGTTGGTTTACCTACTTCATGACAATATTCAGAAGAGAATGCATTTGTTGATGCTGTCATTGCAGTTGTTGCTGTAGTCGTTTGCTGTTGTAAGGTACGTTTTCTCTTTCTAGAATTATCACCTCCTTCCTCCTCTTCTTTTGCATATTCTTTCTTCGATTCTTCTTCTATGATGTCATTGCGTATTGGTGTTGATGATGTAGAAATTGATGATAACTCTACGGGTGATGGAGAATTAGAACCTCCAGATAATGATGACATATTCTATTTGTCGGGGGAAATACTACAGATGGTATGAATGGTATAGTAGAGTATTAGATGCTCTTTAAAGAACGTTCTTCTATTTGCCGCTAGATGAGGAAGATGAGTTTTAGTGGGTAGTCGAGTTGTTCATTTTGTGGGGAACGACGGACAGACGGTGTGATCTGGGCTACCTAGAGTTGGCAACTGGCAACTCTGTTTCGATATTGGCTCTTTATCCTATGCACTATCATCGTCGTAGACTATCATTATACAGCAAAGGAGATAGAGCATATAGTATTCTAGAATAGTTAGATTACCTCGAAGAAGAAGCTTGCTTTGCAAATCCACTGTATGTTTAGGCAGTCGAAATTCAGTCATATCTTCTAAACTACACAGCAACATGATGTTTGATACCAACTACGATACTAAATTGATCCATACATTGATCTCCATACATTGATCCGATATTTGCTATATTGCATCCTTTCCAGTAGTAATAATGGTTGGGTGGTAGCTTTGTGTTTGTGTGGGTATGGTATCCTTTATAGAGGAGTACAACTTGTATATCTTCTTCTTTTTTCAAGTTACAAATAGAAATACTATACTGCTCATTACTATCTCATATATACCCTTTTTGGATAGGTAGGTAGGTTGGTTTGTTTATGGGATTGGTTGAAAGTTGAGGTTATTCAAATGAGAAAGGTTAATGATGACGTAGGTAGGAAGTCGGATACCAGTGTTTGAGTTCCTGGTTACCTCCACCTGCTGGTTACCCTAAAAGTCACTCAATCTTTTTTGCAATATTATTAAACCACCTTATGTATTGACTATAACCAAACCCGATGTATTAATGGAGCCTATATGGTCTCGGCTTCAATCGGTGTATTGGGTTTGATGATACCACTACAGCAACCTCCTCAATATAAGCCGGCAATAGAAGGTCGCCTTGAGATCGGAAATTTGCAAAAATTACAAAAGTCACTCAATCTAGTTGGATACAAGTAGCTAAGATGCGGATAAAATGCTCGCTTATTGGATAGTTAGCCGCTCAACTAAATCGACATCATGGTCGTCCTACTACCACCACTCGGATGGCCTCTATTCAACAATGGCAGTAGTACCACCGAGTGAATTCTATCTATTACATATATATCGACAATAGGAACCACTTATTGCATTGCAATTGATAGGTTATTGCCTCGTAGGGAAGACCTAAAGTAAAAGTATGGAAACAACCGTCTTGGCACAATTCGACGATGCTGTGGACTATATTGACCTTTAGATAGCGTATCAACGCGACATATTGTTAGATTATACATAGATGTAAACATAGACTACTATTTTTGATCTAATTTAAGGCTTAGATATCGTTGAAATGGATGATGTGCACATCTTATGCTCAATCGATGATCAGCCCCTCTCAACAGAGGCTCTACCCATTCTACCCTCCAAAGTATGTTATCTCATGACAACTGATTGATATTCCAACTATAGAATTCCATCAGAGACGCTGGTTGGTCATGATGGAAGACTATGTAGCCGCCGCGGACTGCCATGTGTTCTCAGTGTTGCTGATACTGATACCCATCAACTCAAATATTGACTCTTTTGAGTGTAATTTGAAGGCCATAGTACTATCTGACATACAGCCAACTATGCATTGACCATTCTAGTACATGGGGCTGTCACTTGTTGATCGGGGAGGAGGAGGAGGAGCAAGTATAGCCAAGGAATATGGTCAAGAGGTGGTGACGGCACATCGCTCATTGCAAAAAAGATTGAGTGACTTTTTTTTTTACTTTCTACTTGAGTCTACGTAATTTAGTTACCTTAGCGATCGCCGAAAATACAAAAATGGCCAACATTCAATGGCACCAAGAAACGATATGGCATGATATACCCCCGATCCAATGCGCCAAACACTTAGCTGAACGTCTAAGCTTTCGTCTGATATGCTGGGCATTCCGGTGTTTGACCTAGAACAGCTTGAAAATATAGATCTCAAAGAGCAAAGATTGAGTGACTTTCAGGGGTAACCAGGAACTCAAACACTGGTAGTTTCTGACAACTTGGCATTTTACAAATTTTGGGCCACAGCCACAAGAGCAAAGGCTATCTATACTCTTTATTAAAACATCTGGCACAATCAATTTATGAAGTGGTTGGGGATAGCAGAATATAGTCATTGATGCCTAGTATCATGGGAATTAGAGTATCATGGAAGATAATATAATAATAAATAAGTCAGGGATACCCGCATCATGTGATGAGACTTCCTCCTCCCGAACAATAAGTGATGGCAATAGTAATAAATCAAGCAGTTCTGTAGGTTCACCATCTAGAAGACCTCCATCATGCCCAGCGTTTAAACTGCGGCCTAGGTCAAAAATGAAGAACCTACCAATTATTAATAATATAATGAGTACCACCCCCGACGATGGGTGTTCGACAAAGAAATTAATGCACAACATTAGTCCGTGAGTAAACATGATGTTATGATATGACATTCTTTGCAATTATATAATAATGTATTATTGTATCTAACAAGTATTATATTAACATCTGTCTCTGATGTAAATAATTTTATTATAGTGATGGTCCTATGCATCCGTCTGCTGCAGAAGGCAACAACACATATCCGGAGGATACCCCCAACACGATGCCACTACAACCATCATTTACGTCATTCCTTAAGGATAAATGTCCCTCATCTCCTACCAAGAAACAAAAGTTGCAAGAGATAGATCGTCGACGATTGAAATTGAGTCCGGTAAATGATACAGATGATGATTCGGAGTATTCATGTTCTTGTGGTACTACTACCGATGATTTTTCTCCACTGGTGTCACCACCAGTAGCCTCTTGTGGATTAATCGCCCCTGTATTCCCACAGCTGGCATTTCCATCCACGCCAAGTAAGGAAGGAAGCGACCAAGGATCCCCTTCAACTAAAACTACTACAACCCCGAACGGTAAGCGTCCCTTCCCTACAGAAGATGCTGTTAACGATGAGTTCGGAAATGATAGCCAAACATCAAGTCCATTTGGGACTCCACAAGGACGAAAGATGTTGCAGAATTTATGCATAAATGGCTCGCCATCCCCAACTTTGTCTTCTGTATCCCCCACACCTGAATCGGGCTCTACCATACGGTCGCAACTGATACATCAAGAGCTTCCAAATGTACCAACTTTCTCATTCAGTCCGTCATTAAACCTTGGCAACAATACATCCGATGGAATAAATGATAATAGGGAGGTATCAGGCAGCGCTACATTAGACTCGTCGGTAAGGGGAACCATTGCTTTCTCTATGGGGAGCGCGGTGTTTGGTACTCCCAAGAAGGCTCCAAGAGGTTTGGGAGACTCGGCAAGTAGTTCTCCTTTACATTCATTGCGTGGCAACCGAACTCCCATCGGCTGTCGAAGAGGGTCTGTGTTTAACGCTCTCCCCCCACGTATATACCCCAACGGGAGAGAGGACTCTTCTTCCGTTGGTGGAAGTACAGTGCAAAGTATGGCCGAGAATTCACTCTTGTGTTCCTCCCCATATACTTCAAGTCCATCGCCTCATGTGGCTCCATCATATACTTCATCGCCATCACCGCGAATGGTACCACTCACTGTTTTATCAGGGAATGGTCAGGAAAGTATTGAGGCCCAAGCATCCTTCGATCAGTCGACGTCATCTCGATCTGCTACGGGTATGCCATCCCCCCTCATGCGTTCTCTCGATAGAGGTGGAGAGGGTGAAGGTGATCTAGAAGAGTTCCTTTCACCGAAGATGCTGCGGGATATTTCCATGCCTAATATTACCACTCCCCAAGAATCGCCCCTGTCAGCTGCAAGTAGTCGTCTTCTTCTACCCAAGATAAAGCTTACCCCGAGAGGGAAGAATAAGAAGTTTGTGTCTCCTAGTGGCAGTCTAAAGCCATCGCCTAGAGCAGAGTTTCGTGATGGCTCAATAAATATGCCAAGAATGCCTTCTAACAAGATGCAGCACAATCATACCATCGAATCGGCATCGTCGTCAATCGTACTACATAGTCCTGATGATGAGGAAGCTGCGGAGATGGATTCTCTTTTAAATGGTTTTGAACTTCATAAAACAAGTCAAGACAATAATAGTAGAGAGGACTCCAATCCAGGCTTAGATTTACTCGGTAGAGTTGAGAGCGAGGAAGCAGAAATGGTAGCCTTGACCCAAGATAATCCTTTTCAGACACAAAATCTGTGGTTACCACCTACGGTGACAAGGAGAAAGTCAGGAGACAACTTCGAGATTGGAGGAACAATGTCTCCGCATGTGTCTCCCCATTCTGGCGATGAAAAGCCCATGTCCCTGATTACATTAGGAGATCAATCTGGAGAAGAAGATGTTCCGTGCTTAAGTCCAAGTTTTCTCCCTCGTCCAGTCCCTGTCAGCAACTCCTCTCGTTCATTATTTAGTTCAAATGGATCATTGAATGATCCATTTGAACAAATTCTACATGCTGACTTTGTTGCCGAGGCGGCCAAGTCAGATGAGCCATTGACAGATGATGAAGAAGAAGAAGACACATTTTTGCTACTTCTTCCCCAATCCAATCAAGGAAAAGATGCCAAAGCATTAAAGACTGTTCAGAAGAAGCTGTTGAAGTCAAGTAGTACTAGTTTCCGTACTGAGTCGCCTTACTTTAATAGGCGTGCAGAATCACCCTCATTGAAGGTTATGAGGAGGAACAAGTGGAGTGACCTTAGTATGACATCGCCAACTACGCCGACCATCTTTGAAGACGGCTTAGCACCTGCTATGAACCAACACGCCACAATAGAGGGGAGTTCAAGTCAAACGTCTTTACATGTGCCTAAAACTGAGACGTTCGCCACACTCTGCTCTCTGTCAGATTGCGATGCATCCGAAGTTGTTGTGACAAGCCCCAAGAACAAGAAAGCATTATGCAGCCTGAAAGGGCGACAATCAGTGACTAGCTTATTGTCGATTTCAAGCCTCTGTGGATTGAACATAGTTCATGAAGCAGGCTTGATGGAAGACAATAAGGTATCTGTTGTGATGTCACGATCCGAATCATCCGAGTTTTCAGCTTCATTGTTCAGGCCCCTTGGACTTGTAAGGTCTGAGTTCTCAATGAATTCACTAGGTTTATCAGTGGACTCTGACATTGATCAACGTGAATTGTTTACTCCACCGGTAGTGTCAGTAAGGAAGCAAGTGCTTTCTCCTCCTCAGCTTCCCAAAAGAACAGGTGCCAAACCCCTGTGAGCTTGACATATTTGCTGTTTTAAAAGCATGTGTATATTATATGTTACTATTTGTAAACTTGCTAGCTATAGATAGAAGTAACATTACTACCTTAAAGTGATGTTCAAATCCACTAGTTGAGATTGTAAACCGTATTATCGTTAGTTGTTAACACTGAATTGTCTATTCACTAAATATCTCAGTCTGTCGTAAGCATAGATTCGTTGAATTTGAGATGACTGCTCAGAACCTTCACTCGACTTAGTAAGCCTCCAACTTCATTTTCGTGTGCAACGACATGCTTGTGGTCGGGTGTGTAATGGTCATAGGCAGCTCCAACCGTAATCACTATTACTGATGGCTGATGGTGTCTCTAGAGTCCGTATCGTAGGGTACTGTGATGTTACAATGACACTTTACTTTAGAGGATACGGTATCCTTCCACACTGAACTCCCCGACTGATATTAATTGGAGCACCGACAATCTGCGACGGAATGTTCTTAACTCGTACTCTCTTCTGGGCAGGGGAAGGGTTTGCTCCGCAGTTTAGATGATAGTAGTGGAAGTAAGAAGGTCAACACACAATCTTTCTTACAAAAGCATTATATCAATGCAATACAGTGTTTTTATAATATTAGGGCTAAATGTCGGTTGTGTTTGTATTCGTGCTGTTGCCTGTTTCCTCCTCAATCATCGTACTATTGTCGAAAGCAGTGCTATTGTTCTCTTCTACAATAACTGCAATAGCATCGGGAGACGATATATCTATTTCATCATCAATGTGTAGTTGATCGCAAGCAGAGTATAATTTACATTCATCCTCATTATTAGCGATACAAGTCAGATGGTTATCATAGCAACATAATGCAGCTTTACATGCATCTTCACAAAGATTGATACGGCATAATAGATCTAGATCTGGTGAAGGAAGTGGTAATTCAACAATGAACGCAGATGCCGCTTCATCAATACTTGTCGGTATTGGGGTGAGTAGATTGAGCATGTCGCCTGAAGGAAGAGACGCATCAGTGGTTAGAAGAATATAAGGTCAAGCAACAAACAATTTCAGCACTCGCACTCACATGGCTTATACATCTCGCAAATATCATTGTATATATCCATTGTCGCTTGGGAGGCATACATTACATCGTCAAAACATGGTGCTCGAGCTCTGCATAGTTGATAACACTCTTGTCGAGATATGGTACTCTCTTTCAAGCTTTCATATGAACATAAATTAGGCAGATTCATAGGAGCCTCAGGTGGAAGGACACGGACCGGGCCATCAAATGTTTCTTGTTCCGTTGTTGTAGTAACATTACCATTCAATACATTATTTTCAACTTCTTCTGCATCAGTACTGTTGAGAGATACATTGTCCGCCGACTCAGGTTGCAGATCTTCATCGTCTACTTCTAAGTCTGTAGAGTTATCTTGAGCTACAACCTCATCTTCTATTCCCATTCTTATACATGGTTGGTAAAGATCACAAATCTGAGAATGCTTAGAATAACAAGATTCTTCATTTTGCAATATACAGCATGATCCTGGCTCACAGGCTCGCTCACAATCTGTCAAGCCAAGAAGGGTAGATATCACATCGGTTGAGCATAATGTATCAAGATCTTCTGTTGGTATTGTTGGGGGCTCTGATAGTATTGGAGGAACTTCGAATGCGTCTGTCGTGCTATTCCCAATATTCTCAACTACAGTACTATTATCTGAAGTAGTGATGTTATTCTGAATGTCAATTTCCCCCTCTATCGTAACAGTAATATTGTTGACAGTAGTATTGCCAATAGACTCTATGGATGTATTGTTATTGCTGATGGCTGTGACATCACCATCAATCTCTTCTTCTTCTTCTTGAGCCGTAGTGTTGTCGGAGAAAGTTGGATCAGTACTCCCGTCATTATCCAAGACTTCTCCTGCCAAAACAAGACAAGGAGAATATTCCAAGCAAGTCTCTTCGTTAGCATCATAACATGAAGACATCCACGAACTGTATCCAAACTTTTGTGGGTAACAACATAATCCATCCTGACACGCGACTATACATCTTGTGCGTGCCGTTAGCACCCCTGCAAGGATCATCTTTTCATTGTCTGCACCCGAGCATGCCTCTGCTATCTCAAGAGATGGAGCAGGTTGAAGTATTGGCGTGGGTGATGGAGCTGGTGTTGGCGAGGAGGAGTCAGTGGGATATGATGAAGTAGACGGAGTTGGTGTAAGTTCTTCTTCAACCCATACTAGAGACACAGGCTTATCTGGCTCGGGTTCCGACTCGTTCGTTTCATCATCTTCGTCATCTATATCTGGTGGAGATGATATCTGCTGTGTGGATTCTTCATCTTCTGGTTGCGTTGATATCTGATTTTCCGAGGAGTCATCCATCGGTAAAGTTAGACTTATGACCGGCTCTGGCTTTGTGGAATTGTCAGGACTCGCTGTTGCTTCTGAAGCAGTACTTGGTTTGCTGGTATCAGATGTGTCTTGACCGTCTTTGTCACTTGAATGATCACAAAACTTGCTGTATTCTTGACATGAATCTAAATTCGTATCAAAACAATTAGTAACAACATGATGACCTTTAATATCAGTAGAAATTCCACTCGATGATAGGGAATATCCCATGTTAGATGTAGGGGCATGGCAGCATCGTGCAAGCTTACAGTGGTCTTCACAAATTTGTTCAGAGTCACTTATTTGTATTCGTCGATGAGACTTGGAGGTTCGATGATTATGGCCTCTGAGTCGTTTCCTCTTGATTGTATCAGCTGCCGTTGGCGTACTCTCAGTGTTGTGCTTTTGTGTATTGCTACCACCCATTGCCTTTATTTCCATACACATTTGAACAACATTCAATGACGGCTTACGTAATAAATCATCCTTTGTATCTTCAGAACTATCGTGAACTTGATCGCAATATGGTCTATATCTACGACATGCAGCTATACTCCTCTCGTCATTCTCATTTAGACATGATGGTCCTGTATAGTATTCGGGATAGCAGCACGCTGATGGTAAACATGCTTCGTAGCATGCTGGAAGATACGCGTTTCACCAGTTTATGAGGGTGAAAGAGAGACAATTGAAACTTCTGTTAGTACATGTGTCCAAATACAACAATCAATCAAGGCAAACAATATATCCAAATCATCGAGTCTTTATTGGATTCACATGATAAAACAATACTAATGCGGACTTTCCTGAAAGACTTCCAGGCATGTTAGATGCAGAACAACGTCCTTCAATGTCTATAGGAGGATCATCAACATAATATTGAGACACTGAAAGGGTATCCTCTTTATCAGATTTGCCCGGAGTGTTATTGTCCGATGCATCTGATTCTTCAACGATTGTATCCTTGTCGCTACTATCCCTCGTTAGTATCAATGCCGCAGCCACAGCACCTCCGGCCACCAATATCAAGACAATGCAACATATGAACATTTTCTTCTTCCTTGAACGTTTCCTAGCAAGTCTCTTGGTGTTTGATGTGGCGTCAGAATACAGTGTGATAGCATCATGATCAACTGTTGAATTGACAGTCTTTTTATCGCTTCCGTCAAAGTTGACTTCACTAATACGATCCTTCATACTGCTTGAATTCGATGGTCGTCTATCACTACTCTTGTGACTAAACTTTGTATTCACAGCATCTCGAAGGGACTCGTCACGGTGGAGATACTCTTTCATACTATCGGGTGTTCTTGCACCATTTGACCGGCTTACTGATGCTCGTCGTGATCGGTTATTCCCTTTTTGTTGCTGTTGCTCTTCCAGTGCTTTCATTTGCTGTAATAATAGTTCCATTTGCTGATTAGGTTTCTGTACATTTTGTGCCAAGCCTGATAAGGATACACCTACCGGCGCATTTAGAACAGCAACTTCCATATCAGTAGATGCGGCCATACTGCTCATACTTGAGGCATTCGAATCTCTACTCCTCCTCCGAATATAAAACTTATCTTCGGGAGTAATACCTAACAAGTCGCCTCCACTTTGCGTCGTTCTTCGTCTACTACTTGTTCCAGATTTGGATTTGGGTGGTCCGTCGGTCTTGTTAGTTTGAACTAGATGATATCCCTGTTGGGGGTTATCGCCTAAAAATCCAGCCGGAGCCGACGCATTAAAAGCTGAACTTTTACCAGAATTGTTTGTCTCAGTTGTCCTTCGTCTTCTTCGTCTACTGTTGAAGCTATTATCCGCGGAAGGTCTACTATCTGCTGATTTCCCTCGTTTTGGATCAGATCTACCACTCCGTTCTATTGAATTACCTCTGCTCCGTAGACTTAAATCAACACGCCGTGCTTGACTAACGACATTAACCAAGTCAGATTTCTCATATATTCCTTCAACGGGAATACCATGCATCTTCAACTCTGCCTTGAGGTCGCGTATTGTCATTGTATTCAAATCCTTATATTCATACTGCTGTTGCGGAGACTCCTCTGAAGTTATTGAATTCATCTTATCTCTCCTCCAAGACTCCTTACCCTTGCCAACTTCTTTCTCGGTACCAAACATTCGTGCTGATTCGGACACACCATAATATCCAACATTTGGTTCTGACATACCAAATCTATTATTGCTTTGCATACCCGCAGTTGTTGCTCGTCTCCTCCTTCCGCGGGAGGCTTCGTTAGTAGTGGTAGTGCTTTTACCAACAGAAGACTTTTCATGTTGTTTCCTAAATGCATCCCCACTCACAAATGCATCCCCGCTCACACCTAAGCTAGCTCGACGATTCTTCATACTTTGCAAGGGAGGAGTTTTTGATCCACTTTGTGCCGCGGCTCTCCATTCACTTGGTCCTTGATTTGCAATAGTTTGTCGTCGTGGTGGATTCCCTTTTCTTTCTCCCCTCATATTATTATTATTCTTGGATTGTTGTTGTTGTTGTATCCAATCGGCAGTATGTCGACGATTCGGTCCTACACTTGTCTTATTGTTATTGCTAGTACTTCTGGGATTGGAAGAGGGAGCAATCAAAGTTGGTATTTCCCATCTTTCATTTGTGGTCGTCCTCCTTCTATTCTGTTGTTGTCCCCCACTCCTTCCCTTGCGATCCCCTCTCGTCGTATTCCCCACCTTTCCAGTGTCAATACCAGTATTAATAGTTTGTGTACCATCAACACTCTTAATCATATCAAAGGAGGTGTAACTATGGGAATGCTTCATACCCCCGCCACCCTTATCCGCTGGTAGATTATGTGGGTTATTAGTCGTCTGTTTTTTCCTAACTAATGAATGATCAGTTAAGAATGCTTTCCGCAATGCGTCACGTTTATTATCTTCAACCTTTGTTAAACTATTACTGAGTGGTATTCCTTTACTATTAGTTGGTACCCCTCTACTATGAAAAGAATGCCTTGTGGGTCTTAAGAGATATAAGGTGAATAAGAAAGAGGATGAATTATGATGGATTGATTAAATTAGATGCACGATATGCACACATTATTGCAATGCTGATATGCACACATCATATAACTTACGGTTCTATAGATGGCGGAGGTGGACTATTTATTAATGGATTTGGACGACAGTGTTGGTCAAAGGTTAAACTTGCACGACGACGTTGTTGTTGTGCTTTCATATGTCGCTGCTGTGATTGTTGTAAACCAATGTTGTTATTACTATTATTATAATTGTTGTTGTCATTATCATCAAAATCGCCACTACAACCGATTACTACTGGAATACCCTTCTGATGCTTTGAGTTGTTGTTGTTGTTATCATTATATGGCGGTGGAGGTATACCAGTTTGAGTCTGAGTGTTGTATTCTTTATTACGAACTCGTGGAGGAGAGTGTTGCATTGCGTAGCCGCCAGGCGAGCCTTTAGGTTGCCCTTGTTCTCTCATCATGGTTAGTTACTCATTCAAAATATAGTCTATGATTATATTGTTTGTTGCCGCTGTTATTTGTTGTTCATAGTGCTATGACGCCACCATTATATTTAGTATACTAGGAGGCCATACATTGAGGGGCTTCTTTGGACACACATGAAAAAAGGTCACTCTAAATTGCGACTTTCCCTATAAGTTTGGTTTGGCAGTAGGGGGTTATATATCAATATCAATCTCATCTATCGGATATCTACTCAACGTCAACATACAAAGTAGGTTTACTTCATTAAACCTGCAGATTCTTATAGAGTTCTCCCAATCAAAGCAAAAAAGAAAAATATATGCTACTATACAAGTTTCGTGGCCAAACCGAAAGCCGCACAGCCACGCAACAAGAAGACTAAGGCAGCGAGTTTAACTCAGGAGCTTCAGAAAAAGTGAGACAACTGCAAATCAAAGCTAAAAAGTAAAAAACCCTCTCCGAAAGAGGATCGAATCCTTGATCTCAAGATTAACAGTCGAGCAAGTCTTGTACCTTTGCATCCATTTTCAGTCGAACTGGGTACCTCTGGTACAGAGAAATCAACTAAAAGAGAGATAGTGTATTATGATACTATCAATTGTCTATAAAATCCCATCATATATACATAGTTAACTCAGGAGCTTCAGAAAAAGTGAGACAACTGCAAATCAAAGCTAAAAAGTAAAAAACCCTCTCCGAAAGGGGATCGAACCCTTGACCTCAAGATTAACAGTCTCGCGCTCTACCTACTGAGCTATCAGAGAATAAAATATTGTCGAATAATAGAGTACTTAAACTCAAAATATAAGATGAACAAGAAAGAACAAACTTGATGCCACTTCAAACTTCACACCAAATGTGTTTTGGCACTAAATCCACTGTAGTTGCTTCAATATTAGGATGTAGGAGATGATTCAAAAGACAAATGTGATCTCCTTTACATCAGTTATCAATTTCCAATTATAAACTTGACTAATATCATCCAAATGCATCATGAAAAAGCAAGAAAACCCCCAAAAGGTGCGCATATATCTGATGAAGAAGAGTGGTCAAGCTAAACAATCACAGAGGACAAAATATAATGATCATTCAACATTATTAAGGTACATGACAAGATGATAAACACTCAAAACACATTCAGAAGACCTAGTAACCTTCTTTTGACACCACTTTTTGTCAAGTGAGAGTGAAAAATCACAAAGCACAGCTAAATTTTTGGCTGTTTATTGATTGTTAAAGGACTTGAGAATGTGTACTGAAGCATATGCAACACTCATGGTGGAGTTACAACAAGACGACCAAGACTTGTTGCCGGTTCTCTTGTGCCTCAGATTGGGTCCGATTTTCGAAATCGAACCGACTGGTCGACAATGTTTGGCCATCAAGCAGTGGTATACCATCATTCTGTTCCTTAGTTATTGATGTTTTGCCATTGTATATGTGTAATAAAGGCCAATGAACACTATCAGCACCATTGTAGGGCCCTCCATCACACTTGCGCGTCCACTTGTTGGCGGTTCTCTTGCCTCAGATTGGGCCCGATTTTCGAAATCGAACCGACTGGTCAACAATATATGGCCATCAAGCAGTGGTAACCACAGAAGTTATTGATGTTTTGCCATTGTATATGTGTAATAAAGGCCAATGGACACTATCAGCACCATTGTAGGGCCCTCCATCACACTTGCGCATCAACTTGTTGGCGGTTCTCTCTCCTCAGATTGGGTACGATTTTTGAAATCGAACCAGCTGTCCGACAATGTATCACCAAAAGGTGGAGCTATACAACCACTCTCCTTCTTATATATTGGTAATTCCTTAATATATATGTATATGAAAGGCCAATGGACACTATCAGCACCATTGTAGGGCCCTCATCACACTTCCATGGCCACTTGTTGGCGGTTCTCTCTCCTCAGATTGGGTACGATTTTTGAAATCGAACCAGCTGTCCAACAATGTATCACCAAAAGGTGGAGCTATACAACCTCTCTCCTTCTTATATATTGGTAATTCCTTAATGTATATGTATATGAAAGGCCAATGGACACTATCAGCACCATTGTAGGGCCCTCCATCACACTTGCGCATCCACTTGTTGGTGGTTCTCTTGCCTCAGATTGGGCCCGATTTTCGAAATCGACCCAGCTGTTCGACAATGTTTGGCCATCAAGCAGTGGTAACCACAGAAGTTATTGATGTTTTGCCATTGTATATGTGTAATAAAGGCCAATGAACACTATCAGCACCATTGCAGGGCCCTCCATCACACTTGTGCATCCACTTGTTGGCAGTTCTCTTGCCTCAGATTGGGCCTGATTTTTTGAAATCGAACCGACTGGTCGACAATATTTGGCCATCAAGCAGTGGTAACCACAGAAGTTATTGATGTTTTGCCATTGTATATGTGTAATAAAGGCCAATGAACACTATCAGCACCATTGTAGGGTTCTCATCACACTTTCGTGTCCACTTGTTGGTGGTTCTCTGATTGCCTCAGACTCAGATTGGGTCAGATTTTCGAAATCGAACCAGCTGTCCGACAATGTATCACCAAAAGGTGGAGCTATCAACCACTCTCCTTCTTATATATTGGTAATTCCTTAATATATATGTATATGAAAGGCCAATGGACACTATCAGCACCATTGTAGGGCCCTCATCACACTTTCGTGGCCACTGGTTGGCGGTTCTCTCTCCTCAGATTGGGTACGATTTTTGAAATCGAACCAGCTGTCCGACAATGTATCACCTAAACGTGGAGGTATACCATCATTCTGTTCCTTAGTTATTGATGTTTTTCCATTGTATATGTGTAATAAAGGGCAATGAACACTATCAGCACCATTGCAGGGTTCTCATCACACTTTCGTGGCCACTTGTTGGCGGTTCTCTTGCCTCAGATTGGGTCCAATTTTTGAAATCGAACCGACTGTTCAACAATATTTGGCCATCAAGCAGTGGTAACCACAGAAGTTATTGATGTTTTTCCATTGTATATGTGTAATAAAGGGCAATGAACACTATCAGCACCATTGTAGGGCCCTCCATCACACTTGCGCATCCACTTGTTGGCAGTTCTCTTGCCTCAGATTGGGCCTGATTTTCGAAATCGAACCGGCTGTTCAACAATGTTTGGCCATCAAGCAGTGGTAACCACAGAAGTTATTGATGTTTTGCCATTGTATATGTGTAATAAAGGGCAATGAACACTATCAGCACCATTGCAGGGCCCTCCATCACACTTGTGCATCCACTTGTTGGCAGTTCTCTTGCCTCAGATTGGGCCTGATTTTTTGAAATCGAACCGACTGGTCGACAATATTTGGCCATCAAGCAGTGGTAACCACAGAAGTTATTGATGTTTTGCCATTGTATATGTGTAATAAAGGGCAATGAACACTATCAGCACCATTGTAGGGTTCTCATCACACTTTCGTGTCCACTTGTTGGCGGTTCTCTGATTGCCTCAGACTCAGATAGGGTCAGATTTTCGAAATCGAACCAGCTGTCCGACAATGTATCACCAAAAGGTGGAGCTATACAACCTCTCTCCTTCTTATATATTGGTAATTCCTTAATGTATATGTATATGAAAGGCCAATGGACACTATCAGCACCATTGTAGGGTTCTCATCACACTTTCGTGGCCACTTGTTGGTGGTTCTCTCTCCTCAGATTGGGTCAGATTTTCGAAATCGAACCAGCTGTCCGACAATGTATCACCAAAAGGTGGAGCTATACAACCTCTCTCCTTCTTATATATTGGTAATTCCTTAATATATATGTATATGAAAGGCCAATGGACACTATCAGCACCATTGTAGGGCCCTCATCACACTTTCGTGGCCACTTGTTGGCGGTTCTCTTGCCTCAGATTGGGTCAGCTTTTGAAATCGAATCGACTGTTCAACAATATTTGGCCATCAAGCAGTGGTAACCACAGAAGTTATTGATGTTTTTCCATTGTATATGTGTAATAAAGGCCAATGAACACTATCAGCACCATTGTAGGGCCCTCCATCACACTTGCGCATCCACTTGTTGGTGGTTCTCTTGCCTCAGATTGGGCCCGATTTTTGAAATCGAACCGGCTGGTCGACAATGTATGGCCATCAAGCAGTGGTATACCATCATTCTGTTCCTTAGTTATTGATGTTTTTCCATTGTATATGTGTAATAAAGGGCAATGAACACTATCAGCACCATTGTAGGGCCCTCCATCACACTTGCGCATCCACTTGTTGGCAGTTCCCTTGCCTCAGATTGGGCCCGATTTTCGAAATCGAACCAGCTGTCTGACAATGTATCACCAAAATGTTGTGCTATACAACCACTCTCCTCCTTATTTTTTGGTAATTTAAAGTGACTATATTGAGGGATGGTCTTTTTCTGATCATAACAACAGATTAGATTAAGGATCTCTATTTTGTAATGCATTATAAATGTGAACCTCTACACTAAACTCCTACATACTAGACAATATACTCTTTCTTCTCATAACTTTAGTCAACAGTGACAGCTTTTGCAAGGTTTCGTGGAGTATCTGGGTTGATTCCTCTGAAATTGTGTGAATAGTTTTGTTAGATATTATGATTTTGCAAATTCAACAAAGGACAGAGAGTAACACAAGTACTTACCTCATCATAGCAAGCTCAAAAGCCATCAACTGTATTGGTAGAACAGCTCCAAGAGCAGTCAAAGGACCGTTGGAAGGAATTACAAGTGGGTTGTCATCTAACCCTTCAGCCAATGATGCCTTGTCAGTTATGATGATAACATCTGCTCCTCGTGCTTTGACTTCCTCCGCTGCAGTACGCATGTGATGTGCATGATCATCATCAAAGATAAGCATGATAATGGGAGTGGCTCCAAACTTGCCATTCTCATCAGATTCAATGAGGGCAAAGGGGCCATGCTTCAACGCTCCACCACTGTACCCCTCGGCATGAAGGTAACACATTTCCTTAATCTTTAATGCGCCTTCCATCGCAACTGGCTCGCCATAGCCCTTACCAAGCACAAAGCAATGTTCTTTACCATTTAGACGCTCTGCAATAGCCTTGCACTTATCACGTGTTTTAAGAGCCATACCGAAGCAAATAGGCAATCTCATGAGACTTTCTCTCAAATTCTTTCCTTCAGCACTAGCTACATTCTGACCACTCACACGGTCTTTCAACTCGCGAAACCACAATGCAATGAGAGAAAGAACAGTTACTTGAGTTGTAAATGCCTTGGTGGAAGCTACAGCATTCTCTCTCCCAGCATTACAGTACACACCCAACTTTGTCATACGAGCAATCAAACTTCCAACAGCATTCACTACAGACAATACAGTTACATCTTTTTCCTGTGCAGAGTTTACAACACGAGCAACATCCTTTGTTTCACCACTCTGGGATACTACTAGAACAGCACTCTTTGCGGCGGCAGAAGGATCGTGAGGAAAGTCGCTAGGTTCAACCTCGGCTGCATCAATGGAATGAACAACATCAAAGCTTCCAAGGTGCTTCATGAGTTTCTCAGCATAACGACTAGCATTGAGACTTGTCCCGCAAGCACAAAGTGTGAGGAAATCAACATTGGCGAGTTTGTCTGACATTTTCTCAAGACCACCGAGTGTGATTTTATCAGCCATTAGACGACCACCAAACCCAAGAGCCCTTCCAATAGCCTCTGGTTGCTCATAACATCTAAATAAGTGTATACATGGGTAATGAATTATGAAGATAGATTCGAGGTTAGAGAAAGTAAGCTCAATATCGAAGGTTTCAACAAATATTTCTCTCTCGAACAACTTACTCTTTCAATGTCCAGTGTGAGTAAGGTGCAGGACTTAGTTTGACCTCCTGATCAGGAGCCACCTGCATTCTTCCTAAGTCTAATGTAGTACCATCAGCATGAAGTACACCAATCTCACCATCTTTCATACTGATGAAGTTTTTCGTATAACGATTGAATGCTGATGTTTCAGATGCAATGAACATACGATCGGCACCAATACCAATAACTAATGGCGATCCATTACATGCCACGACAAGTTCATCGGGAGTATCAGTACACATAATACCAAGTCCCCATGTACCATCGCATCGTGTCATGGCCTTTTCAGTTGCCTCCTTGATTGTACCACCATTCTGATTCTCATATACCTCACCAATTAACTTGGCAATAACTTCAGTATCAGTTTGACTTGTGAATACATGTCCACGAGATTGAAGTTCACGACGGAGTTCATTGGCATTATTCAATGTACCGTTGTGTACAAGAGCAATCTTACCAGAGGAGTCAACGTGAGGATGGGCATTCTCATCAGTCTTCCCTCCGTGTGTAGCCCAACGAGTGTGTGCAATACCAATATGATGCCCTTTCGATGCGAGAGAACGTTCTTTCACAAGTTCAAGACCATCAGCATTTTCTCCTACACTTGCATACTTTGTAACAGTCTATATATGTTGTTGTTGTTGTTGTTGTTATTGGTTATAAAAAGATATGTATGAGAGAGATTCAGAAAGGAAAGTGAATTGATGTGAGAACTAGAGAAGTATCAATGAAACTAAACTACCACTAAAAGAAGAAACCTTATACTTACAAGACCATCGTCAGGATTGCCAGTCATCGTTGCAATACCAGCACTATCATATCCACGATTCTTTAAGATCGTCAAGCCCTCTACAAGAAAGTCACTATATTATTAGTGATTGCATTGTGTATGATTGTGGAAGATAGAGATATGATTGCAAGACATAGATAATAATGATTAGATTTTGATAAGGAATCGAGATATACGATATAGACCAGCCCAAAACATGCTCTATGCAAGAGAAAGAACTACTTACCGAGCATCACCCTTGGCACCAACAACTCCAGCAATACCACAACAATCAGCAGTCTGACGATTTTCATTTCCCATCATTGTTACGCCTGCCGCAGCTGCCGCCGCCGCTAACACACCATGCATACGAGAGGACGAGTCATTAATATTCTGTTGTTGATTTATAATATGTTGGGAGGCTGATACTGCAAATCCTCGTTGAGATAATTTGACAGAGCTACTCTTGAGGACATGAAGAGATGTCGATCGACGAGCTATAGTGGAGAGGACATGTGATATGTTCATTTTTAATGTTCGATTTTAGTAGACTGCAACTTTCAACAGGGGAGAAGAAGAAGAGTAGCCCAAACAACGCCAGCAAACTTTGCAATTTAGAGAGGAGTAGGCACAAAATCTCAACAAGGAGAGGAGGAGAAAGATTTTTAGATTGGCCTCCTCTTCCTCTGCAAAATTTCACCTGTGCCTTAGGCTGTGCCTTAGAGCCAAACCTGATTGCCTTTCGGCCAAGACCTTACAAGTTATGAAATCTACTTCGGGATTTATTGTTGTGGTTGAGTGAGTATTAACATAACAATATAAAATAATACATCATGTTTGCAACTAGAGCAGCATCTATGCTGCTAAGACGGTCAGTGGTAGCGTCTTCATCAGCTGCGGCAACATCTGCTGTACGAAATGGTATTGCTACCAACTCCACAAACTCCATCCGTTTTATGTCTTCTTCTGATGATGTTGCAACCTTTGACCTAACGGGCTCATTCGAAACATACAACCTTGAAACCGCGCCAAATAATACAATTGACATGACAAAGGATGAATTATTATCCCACTTTGAATTAATGTATACCATGCGTCGTATGGAAATTACATGTGATAATGAATACAAATCACGTGCAATTCGTGGATTTTGTCACTTATATGATGGACAGGAGGCCGTGGCCACGGGTATTAATTCTGCATTTGATTTAGAAGATTCATGGATTACTAGTTATCGATGCCATTGTACCGCATTAGCACGTGGGGGTAGTGTTGCCAAAGTATTAGCTGAATTATTTGGCAATGTTGATGGACAGACTAAAGGTAAAGGTGGTTCTATGCACTTTTATAATAAGGCACATAACTTTTATGGTGGTCAGGGTATTGTGGGTGCACAAGTTCCAGTTGGTTTGGGATTGGCATTTGCTAATCATTATAACGCCACACCAGGGAAGGATATGCAAGTTGCCATTGCTTGTTATGGTGATGGTGCTGCCAATCAGGGACAGATTTGGGAGAGTGCCAATATGGCAAGTTTATGGAATCTACCAATGATTTTCTGTATTGAGAATAATCACTACGGTATGGGAACGAGTATGGACCGTCACTCTTCACATAGTGATTATTACAAAATGGGTAATCATATTCCTGGTGTTCGTATCGATGGTATGAATGTATTGGCTGTTAAGGAGGGTATGAGATTTGTCAAGGATTATGTTGGAGGAGGGAATGGTCCCATGTATGTTGAGATGATGACCTACCGTTATCATGGACATTCCATGTCTGATCCTGGAACTACATATCGTAATCGTGAGGAGATTGCATTAACCAGATCAACACGTGACCCTCTTGAGTTTGTGAAACGTACACTCATTGATGCTGGATTTGCTGATGCTGAACAAATTAAGGAAACCGAGAAGCGTATCAGAAAAGAGGTGGCCGCACAAGTTAAGGTTGCCAAGGCATCAACTCCACCAACGGTTGAGAAAGATCTATTTGAATTTGTGTACAGTTCAGATGGAGGAAAGGAGCAGAATGAATTCCCTCCTCATATTCGTATGCCTGACTTCCAAAAGTCCAAATATTATTAGATTACTCCGTATTGTATGGTTGGTTATAAATGTAGATATGTGTAAAAAGAAATATAGAAACTGAGTGTACGAAACTGGAGTATGTCATCAATCTTATTTATCCGATACCTCCTACCTTTCTTCATGGGATAGTGATACGATTTGAAGATGAACCATTATGAATTGGAACAGTATGGCAACCTAGTAGACGTCGTGATCTCTACCTACTCACTAGTACTTCTACCCTAAAATAGAGGTTTCCAACAAAACATGAAAACTATTATCTAATCACTAATCACTAATCTCTACGATATCTCTTAAAGTCTATTGATTGTATCTGCTAACGATAGGTATGGTAGGAGAGGAAGTTGATGTACTGATAATTGGCGGAGGCGCCGCTGGAATTGGCTCTGCTAGGAGGTAAGTAAAAGTGGTCTCTCTATCAAGTATTTTTTTAGGTGCATGTGTATGTATTATGAACATTACACATAGCATTCTTTTGCTGATCATTCACTTATACCATATTATATGATTGTGAACATTACCACATATATACCGCTATCTTTTCTTACAAACTTTTAATGTTCATCAGATTACTAGGTTTAGATGATAATGATAACAAATCATCATCGAAGAAAAAGCTAAATGTAGTGATAATTGAAGCTCGTAATCGTATCGGTGGTCGAGCGTATACATCAGATTCATTGCAATGCGGTGTTGAGCTTGATCATGGAGGAAAGTGGATACATGGTAGTACTGATAAATCAAATTGCATGACACAATTGGCACGGGAACTCAACATCAAAACCACTGCATTACCAAAAAGTGATCCATTATATTATAAACAAAAGAAGAGAAGAAGGAACATTGAAAGAGTTGTTTTATCATCTGGATGTAATGGAACGAAAGTTATGCAATCTAGCATACCTACACGCAAGGCTGAGAATGCATCAAAGCTTTTATACAATCAACTTTGTGAAGATGAGGGTGAAGTATCATTGATTGCACCATTAATGACTTCTTTTAATGCTGAAGCGAGTTATATGGATTGTCATCTTCAACTTGCAAAAGAGGAACCTTCTTTTATGACTTGGTTAGAGAAGCAAGCAGTGGCTGCATTGAGAGCTAAAGGTAACCCACAACTACAGCTGAAACAAGCCGATATGGAGCCACCGTCTGATAGTGAGTCATCGTCATCTAGTGACAGCGAGAGTAGTAGTAGTGGCAGCAGTGGCAGCAGTTCTAGTAGTAGTAGTAGTAGCGAGGACAACGATGATTTATCCAAATACAATATGGATGATTTAATTAGAGAAACAATTGCACTATTGAGATTACGTATATATCACTATCTTGAAAACTATGAGGGCTCATGCATCAATCGTTGTTCATTACTACATACTTATGCCGGAGACATCCTTGACGGTAAGAATGCTGTTGTTGAGGGTGGACATGGCAACTTGATAAAGAAGTTGGCAGAACCATTAGATGTTAGATATGGCCTTGAAGCAATCAATATAGATAGAACAAGATCACAAGGAGTGGTAGTAAGTTGCAAGGTTAATGGAGAAGATGCCGAGTCAACACCAAAAACATTTACTGCCAAGTTAGGTTGTATTGTAGCCGTTCCTTTGGGTGTACTGAAAAGAAACAGCATACAATTCAAACCATCATTACCAGAGTCTTTACAAAGATCTATCGGTAGATTAGAAATGGCATTGATGAACAAAATCAATGCCATTTTCCCTTATCAATGGTGGCCAGACGGTGTTGGTAGCTTGTCAATTGCCACCGAGAATACATCATCAGACTTTCCTCTCTGCAACATGCCATTCTCTCATTTTATTGTAGAAGACGATTCACCAGCCATTTTGGTATGTTATGCAACAGGCATGTTCGCCGACCGAATAGAACACATGCCAAATGAAGATGTTATCAAAGAGACAGTTGAGGCTTTGAAAATTGCATTCCTTGATGACGGAAATCAACAGCAATCTGGTACAGGGATTGTAGAAATTCCAGATCCAGTTAAACTTAATGTGACAAAATGGGGCACCGACAAACATTCATTTGGCTCATGGACAGTCTTCAACGCAGGTAGTAGTATGGAAGATGTGCACGAATTCCAAAGGTTCAATTCAGAAGACGACTCAGACAAGAAGGAGAAGATATATTTTGCTGGTGAACACACTTGCAATAATAGTATACCAGGAAAGTCCGCGTTTGTATTGTTTTGTCCTGTGTTATATTGTGTTCAGTAAAAAGCTCGACGACTTGACTGCTTTATTTGACCATAGTTTGCTTTGTTGACTGTCCTTGCATATCATATGTACTAACATATGTTATAATCTCTTTTCGTTCATCATCATCAACTGTGATAACGCGCATCTTCCAGGTTTAGATATTGGCACAATTCATGGCGCTTACACATCTGGAAGAGTTGCTGCTGAATGTCTACTTAAAAACTGTGAGGGTTAGTGATTAGTGATGGTCTTAAATATCACTTTCTGACTTGTATATATACACGAAATGTAGTATATTCAGTATACATTCACAAACTAAATGAATTGGATTGTATCTTGACCCCAATATATTGCAAACTATACAAAATTATTTCACTACATATATTCCATATCCGTGTCCTCAAACTAGTAGATACTCGATAATGATGATTCGTTAATCTTTGAATCTACCAAACGAGACTTTCCCAGTCAATAATGTATATCCACTGACTAATATCAATACTTATTGCAATACCCCATTTTAATCACCACTCCAACATTTCTCCCCCTTTCTACAATCAATTGTTGTATCTCACATATATTGAAGTACACCCCATCACCACCATGTAACATTATACACTAACCATCTACATATAGAACAACCCAGTGATCCAGTTTACCAAGGAGCAGGGAACTGATTATCACCTCTGATCATGGCACTGCCAACAATACGAGGCCAACTAATAATCTTCTCCAAGAAGTCAGTACACTGTTTAATGAAGGGGAATAAGTCCTCAAATGCAATTAATAGTACCCACCACCTATTTATAGAAAGAGTTATTATAAGAGATTGTATTGTATTATTAGTATCATTATAACATAATAATATACAAACATAAGTAATTTAGTCGACATACAAGTTGTAGAAAAGATACTATGTACTCTTACCATGCACAAAACCAACTAATTGGATAGGCAATAAATACTAGGAGAAGTAGCCAGAGGATATTATAAACAATGTTTTGATTCGCCATGATAACTATATTATTGATTCGATTTGATGATTTGATTTGATATGCTAGCTTTACGACTTCAGAAGTCAATTTCTATAGAAATCTATTTCCTATCCACCCTCTGGATGCGTTTGATATATTGTATTGCTATTATGAGCAGCTATTTGCATTGCAATCGATAAAACTCAACGGTAGGAAGTCTTGAGTACGACTAATAGCATCGGATTGGCACAAGAAAGCAAGAGAGAAACTTACTAAACTAGGGTAGCGGACAGCGAACCAGAACTTTTAGGTAGGTACCTTTTTTGGATACCCTGACTCACTGCAAATAAAGAAGCAGATTTTTTCCCTCGATACACGCACTACAAAGCACCAGCACAATAACACAACACTCTTCTCATAGTAACATTGTTGTGTCAGTGTTGTTGGGTGAGTCAATTGGTTGCTTTGTTCTGTTTTGGGCTGTGTTGGCGCATACGATCATTGGTTTATTGTATCATTATTTATTTGCATTGCAAACTAACACTCAAATTTACTTGTCGAACTTATATATCTTTCTCCACAACAACAATTAATATCGTATCTCTATTAGAACATAAAACAATTAATCACACAACGCAATACTAAATAATAAACATGAAATTCTCAACAATAGCCTTCATCGCATCCGCGGTGACCAATACTGGCATATCAGCATTCGCACCTCCACAGAATGTAGGTGCACGCAATGGTAGAAGTCGTCTCTTTGCTGATATGCCACCTGCTGAATCTACCTCTGTTGAAATGCCTACCATCCAATCACGTGGAGGTGCTCCAGTTGATGTACGATACTCAGATTTTCTAAAGTTAGTTAATGGAGATAAGATTGAAAAGGTTACCTTCTCCGCTGACGGTACACAATTATTAGGTGTTGATACTGACGGAACACGTATCAAGTTGGAAGCATTACCAAATGATCCTGACTTATTAACGCAACTTACTTCACACAAGGTTGATGTTACCGTCCTTCCTGCCAACGAGGCCGCTGGTGGATTAGGTGACTTGGCTCAATCATTAATTTTACCTGCTGCATTATTCGCTGGATTATTCTTCCTCTCACGACGTGCTGGTGGTGGTGCTGGCATGGGTGGTATGGGCGGACCTGGAAATCCAATGGGTATGGGTAAATCCAAGGCTGAGATTCAAATGATCCCTGATACTGGAGTGAACTTTGAGGATGTTGCCGGTTGTGATGGTGCCAAGTTGGAATTGGCTGAGGTTGTTGATTTCTTGAAACAGCCAGAGGTTTACTCCAAGAATGGATGTAGAATCCCCAGAGGAGTTATTCTAGATGGTCCTCCCGGTACAGGTGAGTTTATTTCTTTGAGTACTGTGCTGTAAACATTGTGGTTCTTATATTGTATTGATATTGTACGATTTGCTCATAACTTATCTATTCCTACTTCTCACTCAATTAATTTATAGGTAAGACCCTTCTTGCCAAGGCAGTTGCCGGTGAGGCAGGTGTCCCCTTCATTTCCATTTCTGGTTCCGAGTTCGTTGAGATGTTCGTGGGTGTGGGAGCTTCCCGTGTCCGTGATATCTTCGGCCAGGCTAAGAAGAATGCTCCATGCATTATCTTTATTGATGAGATTGATGCAGTTGGACGTCAACGTGGTGCCGGATTCGCCGGTGGTAACGATGAGAGAGAACAAACCATTAACCAGATTTTGGTAGAGATGGATGGGTTCGATGGAAATCCTGGAATTATTACCATTGCCGCTACTAATAGGGTGGATGTTTTAGATCAGGCCCTGTTACGTCCTGGACGTTTCGACAGGAAGATTACCGTCGACCTTCCCGACTACAAGGGACGTACTCGTATCTTGGGAGTGCATGCTCGTGGTAAGCCTCTTGAACCCGATGTAGATCTCGAGGCCATTGGACGTCGTACTCCTGGATTTTCCGGAGCTCAGCTTGAGAACTTGATGAACGAGGCTGCTATTTCCGCTGCTCGTGCCCAAAAGTCCACCATTGGATGGGAGGAGATTGATGGTGCTGTTGACCGTATCATGGTTGGTCTTGAGAAGAAGGGAGGAACTGCCACTCTTTCCATCAAACAGAATGAATTGGTTGCCTACCACGAGGCCGGGCATGCCATTTGTGGAGCTTTGATCCCCGATTACGATCAGGTTCAGAAGATCTCTATCATCCCCCGTTCCAACGGAGCTGGTGGTCTTACCTTCTTCTCACCCCAAGAACAGCGTCTTGAGTCTGGAATGTACTCCAAGCAATACTTAGAGTCTCAGCTTGCTGTTGCACTTGGTGGACGTCTTGCCGAGGAAATCATCTATGGAGAAGATTTTGTTACTACTGGAGCTTCCAACGATATCCAACAGGTTGCCAACATTGCCAAGCGCATGGTTAAGGAATGGGGTATGTCTGACAAGGTTGGAGCTCTTGCTCTTTCTGAGCCTCAACAAGGAGGACCATTCATGGGACGTTCCATGGGTCAACGTGCAACACAGTGGGGAGGCAAGATCATGTCAAATGTCGATTCCGAGATAGAGCGTCTTGTGAACAACTCATACTTGACAGCCAAGAACATTTTGTTGTCGAACAGACCTCTTCTTGATCACCTTGCCAAGACATTAGTTGAGCAAGAGGTTGTCAGTGCCGAGGAGTTCCAAATGATGTTGGTAGAATTCAATGCAAAGGTTGTACCATTCGAAGTTGTTGGTGAGGAGAGAAACAGAGATAAGCTTCCATTCCAAGACTTGCCAGTTGCTGTGTAAATATATTTGCTAATATATCTGTCAACATGAAGATGTGCTTTTAGACAAGGTGCCATTTAGTGACGAGACAAGTTGATTAATGTGTCAGGATGACCACCTTTGTGTCAAATAATTGTTGATAAATATAAACATATAAATAAATAAATAGAAATCATGTTGTAGTAATATATATATCATATCAATTTGTAACCTTATAAATACCTTAAAACAGTTTAGACGAGTAAACTATGTAGGAGATTACTCACTCAAACCTCGAGGAAGAATAAAAGATATGTGTCCTAAAACTCACACTTTTTCTCACTTTCTAGTAAATAACAGCTCTATTGAATCTCTTTGGCGCTACATTGCGAGCAGGTCCTGGTTAATCTCTTACTGTATAAATACTCAATATATCCTCATTATTAGTCCTAGTCCCATTGTGGAGTTTGGTTGGCGTATCAAGTTCATGCAACAACTTACTTTTTCGAACAAATACTTGACCAACAGTATTTAATATTGTTTATAATAATATAATAATATAACTGTATTTCGGTAGGGGGCTTGCAATAACAGTATTGGGACTTGCAATTTTATAATCCATAAGGCGCGAGGTATTATATATTGAATATTGATCAACATTAACCCAATTGCTGAGAGGATTTGCAACTTTGCAACACACAGATAAGACGAGTGGTAATATATAACATTTTATCCCACAATATCATATCATAATATTATATATATAACACAATGGCAGACGATGAAATAGGAGGAGATGATTTCTATGTCGAAGAAGTCGAGCAAGTATGTCAGATATATTCAACAGAAGATGCATTTACAAGCTTTGTTCAGGCAATGTTAGCACTATTTGCATTAGCATCTCTATGGATAAAAAGATTGCAGGAGAAGCCACAACGAAAGTTTTTAACATGGTTCTTAGATGTATCAAAACAAGCATTTGGTGCATGTTATGCACATGTATTGAATATGATAATATCAGCGATTATTGCTGGGAATGCAGGTGGTAATACGCTTACCGATGAGTGTGCATGGTATGCAATCAACTATGTTATAGATACAACACTTGGTCTGGTTATAACGATTGTATTTCTAGATTGGTTGGAACGTCTTGCAAACTATTTCAATTGGGTAGCTCTAAAGAACTCGGGAGTGTATGTTGGTAAAGAAGGCATATGTCACTGGGTATGGCAAATGATTGCATGGATTGTAATATTGACATTGGTAAAGTTGATAATATGTGTAGTCATGCGGCTATTCTCAACTCCATTGGCATATATCGGAGGTGTACTATTCGCTCCGTTTCAAAGCAATATTCGATTTGAGCTATTATTTGTCATGATCTTCTTCCCAGGAGTGCTGAATATAATATACTTTTGGATTACTGATTCTTACTTGAAGGCTGGAAAAGAACATGCAGGAGCACACAACGACGATGAAAATGATGGAAAAGAATTGTCTACAATAAATCAAATAGGAGAGTCGGTTACTCCCTATTCTCAAATGGGTGCAGTTGAAGATGAACTGTCTGGTTATGGCACCAACTCAACAACGCCAATACCATCAGCTGAGTTAGTTTGATGAGATCTTCTTATCAGTGTTTAGATAGTGGTAGACTGTACTATCACATTATAAACATACATCCTAGACTTATATATATAATCAAAGTAAAGTGATAGCTTAATCAGTAACAGAAGTAAGGCACAAAGGGATTTCAATTAAGTTTCTTTGTTTTATGTTACAGAGATTTTCTTTCAACAATTATCTATATTTTCTAGCCTACATCACAAACTATTGCTTGTGAAAGTTTGTTAATTCATTGTTGCGATCTCACTTGCGAGGTTCTCAGGACTCATACCAAGCTCCTTCATTACAATATCTCCGGGGGCACTGAAACCGAATCGGTCAACACCAACAACCTTGGAAGCATACTTGTACCATGGCATGGAAACACCGGCTTCCATAGCGATTCTCTTTGTGCAGGTTGATGGAAGAACGGCCTCCTTGTAGTCATCTGATTGACGCTCGTAAAGCTCCATGCATGGCATGGAAACAACACGGGCACCTGGCATATCGGCAGCAGCCTTAAGAGCATGTTGGACCTCAGATCCAGTAGCAATAATGATCAAGTCAAGGTCAGCAGACTCCTTCTTGGCAACATAAGCACCCTTAAGTGCACCCTCACGACGTTCAGAGGCAGGCATATCAGTATTCTGGTCAAGGTTCTGACGGGAAAGGATAAGGGCAGTAGGTCCATCGGGACGGGTGACGGATGAAACATAAGCAGCAACAGTCTCTTCGGCATCAGCAGGACGGAAGACATCAAGGTTGGGGATAACACGAAGACCAGAAACAGTCTCAACAGGTTGATGGGTGGGTCCATCCTCTCCGACTCCGATAGAGTCATGTGTTAAGATGTATGAAACACGGCCAAGCTCGGCAAGGGAGGCAACACGGATGGTAGGACGGAAGTAATCAACGAAGACGGCAAAGGTAGAACCAGAGGCCTTGAAGATTCCGTGGTAGGCAATACCGTTAAGGATGGCTCCCATGGAATGCTCACGGATACCGAAGTACATGTTCTTTCCACCGTAGGTCTTGTCAAATCCAGCACCAAAGTTTCCGCCGTTGTCAATGTAGTTACGGGTAGATCCGTGAAGATCGGCTGATCCAGAAATGTAGTTGGGTACAAGCTTGGCAATCTCTTGGATGACCTTGTATCCTGAAACACGGGTGGCCTCGGCATCACCTCCCATCTCGGGGATGGCAGCAATCATATCAGCGGCAGGCATAACATTGTCAGCAACGGCATCCTCAAGCTCCTTGGCCAAATCACCGTTGGCCTCCTTCCAGGAAGCATAAGTGGCTTGCCAATCATCATAAGTCTTTGTATTCTTCTCCTGAACACCGTTGAAGAAGTCACGGGTTCCCTCAGAAACATACCATCCAGAATCGGGAAGGCCAATGGAGGCCTTGGCAGAACCAACGTATGGTACACCAGCTTCTCCGTGGGCGGCATTGGTACCCTCGGTCTCTTCCATACCCTTACCAATGATAGTGTTGGCCTTGATGAACTTAGGCTTGCCATTGTTGGATGCCTTAGCGGCAGCAATGGTCTCCTCAACGGCGGCTAAGTCATGTCCATCAATTTCATATGTCTCCCATCCATAGGCTTCATAACGCTTAATGATATCCTCACTCTGGGTGTATTCAGCCATCTTGTCAAGAGTAACCTCATTGGAATCGTAAATAACAATCAAGTTATCAAGCTTCTCGTGAGCGGCAAAGGTGGCAGACTCGGCAGAAACTCCCTCCTGGAAGCAACCATCTCCGGCAAGAGCAAAGACATGGTGGTCAAAGATCGTGTGATCATCAGTGTTGTATCGAGCGGCGGCCATCTTCTCGGAAACGGCGAAACCAACAGCGTTGGAAACACCAGCACCTAGAGGACCAGTGGTACACTCAATTCCTGGGGTGGTATGTTCAGAGTTGGGGAATTCAGGATGTCCTGGTGTTTGGGAATGGTGTTGACGGAAGTTCTTCAACTCATCGATGGACAAGTCAAATCCGGCAAGGTTAAGCCATGAGTAAAGGAACATAGATCCATGACCGGCTGAAAGGATGAAACGATCACGGTTGACCCACTGAGTATCCTTAGGGTTGTATTGCATCTATATGATATTATTATATTGTTTTATTTGAGTATTGTTTTGTGAATGATACAAGATATGAGAATTATTAGAGAAATATCATATGCGTAAAAAATACTATATCTCATTAGAAATCAATATGATATAACTCACCTGAGAACCGTAAAGAGCGGCACCAATCTCAGCACAACCAAGAGGAAGACCCATATGACCAGAGTGGGCGGCAGCAATGGAGTCCATGGCAAGACCACGTGCCTCGTTGGCAGCAGTGGCAAGAGCGGCCATCTTGTCAACCTCGGTGGCAGTCTCGGCCATTTTCATGGGAGATGACTGTTTGAGTTTTAATGTTGATATATTGTGGATAATTGATTGGTTTATTGGTATAAAGAAAGAGTGATAGAATATAGGTGAGATATGAAGATTCATGACGTGTGCATATCATATATACATTTCATTGTCCATTGTGTATTACAAAGCAGAGATTTTGCACATATCTTGTGCACTTTTTTATTGATTAGATGTACACATCCACACAATGTTCCCAATTATATACATTGTTCTCTCTTTTTATCCAAGATGCAATTACACAATATCCAACACAAAGAAGATGTACTAACCTGACGAACAACAGAAAGCTTGGAGGTGGAGAATCCCTCAACACCGGCAGCGATGGCGGCACTGGCAATAACTAGTTGGCTAAACTTCATGATTAATTTCTATTTTGTATATATATTAATAAAAGGACGTCAAAGGTCGCCTTGCTAAGATATTGTGAGCTCTCTCTGTTTGTTCTTTGAGAGCACGAGGAATCATACAGCACCACATAAAACATCCAATGACGTGTGCGGTATGTGATATGTGTTCTTAATTGCACGATTGAAGATCTTTTTAAGCGACCCAACGAATTTTAGTTATTTGTTTGTTATTTAGGAAGCAAGTGTACTATCTAGAGTGAATACTCTGAGACGCTGAGCTAGGGGTTAAGCACTATAATACTCCTAGTGTCCATCTATAGTAACCACAAGCTTGTTATCAGGGGGGGGGAGATAAGATGACAATACCTAGTTTAAGATGTCAGGTTATCTTATTACTCGCAAGATATGCTTGCTGCATTTCTAAAGTAACACTTGCAATCATAACTTCCCTTTCTTTTTCATTATTAAGGAACAGTGGCCATCTTCATACTGGCAAAGTCTGTGGTTAACTCGTCACAGGCAGTCTCTCTCGTCACTACAACAACATTATCTCCTTCTTGAACCATACCAAACTGCTTTGCATGTTGAATAGCTCTTGCTGGGCGTTTGACCGAAGAAATATCTGTCAATAAATCATCAATATGAACAGGATGGACACCTCTATGTAACATTAATTGTCTTGCAACCTTGGCACTGGGACAGAATGCAAGGATTGGCACATTCGGTCGATAGGCAGAGATCAATCGAGGTAACACACCCTGAGAAGTCAAGACAATAATTGCAGCAGCATCTCGTTCTTCAGCTGCAGTAACTGCAGCCTTTGATAAAGCAGCATCGACACTCTTATCATTCCTATCATACTGTCCTTCATCAAACCTCTCCCTTGCTGCAAGATTTGGCCCAGGCATTGAGTACTTTGTAAAGTGCTCAGCAGCGCCTATAATCTCGTTCATCGTCTGGACTACTTGAACTGGATATTTTCCCTTGGCTGTCTCTCCAGAAAGCATTACACAATCAGCACCATCATATATGGCATTGGTCACATCGGCAACTTCAGCACGAGTTGGTCGAGGATTCTTTGCCATTGATTCAAGCATTTGTGTAGCAACGATGACCGGCTTGCCTGCAGCATTACACTCAGCTACCATCTCCTTCTGTGCATTCGTAACTTGTTGAATTGGAATCTCTACACCTAAATCTCCTCGGGCTACCATAATACCTTCACTTTCTTCCAATATAGAATCGAAATTATTCAATCCAGATACAGATTCAATCTTACTAATAACCAATGGAAGTGGACGATCGAGTTCCCACAATCCCTCAGCTGCTAATTCCTTGGCACATTGTTCCATGTATGCTTTAATTTCACGTACACCTTCGGCATTTTGAATAAATGATGCAGCTACATAATCAACATCTTTCGTCATACCATATCTGATATCAACCTTATCCTTTTCACTCATTGCAGGCAAATCAGTTTCAGCTCCAGGCAGATTAACTCCAGCTCGACTACGAATCTCGCCCGAGTTGTCAGCAACACAAGTTACATTACCATTCTCTTTATCACTCTCTACATCAGTAACAGTTAAGATAATGGCACCGTCATCTAATAATACCTTCATGCCAGGAGTTAAACATTCATGTAACTTTGGATAATCGATATATAATTGTGATGCAGTACTTCCATTGTCACGAACATCATCAGTAGTACATAATGTCACAGTACTACCATTCTCAATAAGTATAGTTTCGTGTCCAGAATGATCTCCTGCTAACTTCCCTGTCCTCAACTCAGGGCCCCTTGTATCAAGTAATACAGCTCGGACATTCTTATGTAATAATGATTCACCAGTAGATGCAGTAACACCTTCATTAGGAGAGTCGGGGTGGAAAACAGAATGACGTCCTTTCGAAGCACGTAGATTCTTCATACGTAACTCAACTTCCTCCACTGTGGCATGACTAAAGTTTAGACGCATCACACGCATACCACTGCGTACGATATCTTGCAATACTGGTAATTGTTCAGATGTAGGCCCAATAGTTGCTACAATCTTTGATAGTTGTGGATTCCACTTTTGTGCACTGGTATAATCTAGTGATGATTGGTATGACATCATATCTTTAGGATCTGGTAGGTCAAATGATGATCTAGAACTGAATGATCGAGTTGCGGATGTAATAGATTCCAATGACATATTATTATTATTATTATGAACAAATATTGATGATGATCGAGCAGTTGCAGTCTGTAGGACGGCAGCGCCCCGACGAAGCGCCGTATGATTGATAGAAAGCATTATAATTAGGTGATACAAGTTGATATTACTATAGTTTGTGGTGTCAAGAGGAGGAGTGGGAGAGTGTGGGTCTGTTTTGTAGATATATTGGATCTTTTTTTGTTGGATTTGTCTGGAGGCGTGGCAGACAGACGGCCACTGTATAATTCACTTGCTTGCTAAAGAGATTGTCAATATATCTAGTGATCAATGGATCAACCCAGTTTAATCTATCTATATTCTGTCAATATATACACCACTTCCCGTAACCATTGATGGAAAGATACCTCAAACATCTATCAGTACCTTCAGAGGTATCCTTATCATCTATATATACATTCTCCTCAAACAATGGGCACATGCCCAGTACTTCCATACTTTTTGATATATTCTTTCTGCTTACTCGCCAATAGTTTAGCTAGAGGTGATTTCTCTGCTGCAAGTCTTCCCCATGTAGAACCACCTAATGAAATGGCATCGAGTGGTGAGGCAGAAGGTTGGGCAACAGGTGTTGGTGAAGGGATCGATGGTGCAGGAGCAACAGGAGTAGGTGTCGGAGCAACAGGAGTCGGAGTAGGAGGTGCTGCTGCTGCTACCACTGCTGGTTGTTCTGGTTGTGGTGTAACTTCAGCCTCTGTTGATGAAGTATCAGGTGCTGAGCCAGCCTCAAAGTTTGCAAAAGAAGCAACATCTTCCTCTTCCTCAACGGTAACCATCACTGGTACACCAACTGCAATCTCTCCACCTCCCTCACTTACTAATAATTTAGCCACCACACCATCATCCTGAGCTTCAAAGTCCATTGATGCTTTATCGGTCTCTATCACTGCAAGAGAATCACCAGCCACAAACGAATCACCTTCCTTGACATTCCACTTTGAGATTGTACCGGCATCCATTGTTGGGGATAGAGCTGGCATTCCCATAACAAGGTGATATGGTAAATCTTCGGCAGGAGGTGCCGAAGGAGTAGGTGCTGAAGGAGTACTCTCTTCGGCAGCAGGTGAAGAGCCTCCACTAGCATCATCTGGAACAAAGTCTTTAAAGGCAGCCACATCTTCCTCTTCTTCAACAGTAACCATGACAGGTATTCCAACATTTAACTCCCCACCACCTTCACTAACTAGTAACTTGGCCACCACACCATCATCTTGAGCTTCAAAATCCATAGTAGCCTTATCTGTTTCAATTAATGCCAATGAATCACCGGCTACGAAATTATCACCTTCATTCACGTTCCATTTTGCTATCGTACCATTTTCCATTGTGGGAGATAATGCTGGCATACCCATGACAATATGATATGGTAAATCATCACTACTCATGTATCGTTTATGTTGATGTTTGGTTGGAATGAATTGTGTATTAGGGCACCATATTAATGGTTGTGCTGTTCTATCAATACCATAATATTGTACAGATGGTTGTTGTTGTTGTGTAGTTAATGAAACAAGTGACCGTGAAGAAGTATTATTATATTTTGATCTAACTGATGCACTACTTCTTCTTGTACTTGTAATTATTCGACGAGCTGCCGCTGTTGATGAAGAAGACAACATTATTGTAATATTATCTAGTATTGAGAGTCACCAATGTGAGTGATGATATTGATTACAAGATGTGCAACATACAGATATACAAATATAATAATATAATATCAGAGAATTATATCCTGTAGCAAGTAAAATAATGTACACCATCATATTAAACTGCCATCAGTCGATCAACCTATTTTTTGTTCATTTCTTAAGCTGCTTTGCAAATACATACAAACTCGACTACCACGCCGAACTAAACCACCATAACGCAACTAATGATGATATAACTAATATACCTACTCACCTGCAATAACATGTGGTGTACTATTACCTCTAGCTCTAGCTCATGCCAAAGCCTTAGCTTAGGCAGTGCCTTAGAGACAAATCTGAGTTCCTTACGGCCAGACCTTAGGTGAGTGTGATGGCCGATGGCTAAGGTCAGAGTGAGAGAGTGATGATATGTTGATGTTGATGTGTATAATGTATCAAAAGAGATATCAATAATATAATATAATGCTTGAAGTAGCTGTGATAGGAGCTGGTGCCAGCGGATTAGTAGCGGCAAGACAATTAATACATGCCGGTTTACATCCGACAATATTCGAAGCTTCAAATGCCATTGGTGGGGCATGGAATTCAAAAGGTACAGGCAAAATGTGGAATGGATTACATACCAACCTATCAAAGTATACGTGTCGATTCTCAGATTTTCCTTGGCCTGATGGCACAAGTACATTTCCATCAGTTGATGAGATGCATGATTATCTTGAAGGTTATTCAGATAAATTTCTTACATCTTCGCCATCATCATGCAACTTTCAATTAGAGTGCAAAGTATTCAATGTAGAACAAGTGACAACAACTACTGCAATACAGAATTCAAATTATAAAGTTGAATGGACAGATCTTACAACACAAACTACACACAGTAGAGACTTTGGTGGTGTAGTAGTGGCCAGTGGATTCTTTAATACACCAAAATGGCCTGCATTTGTTCGTAATTTATGATAATGGACAAGATAGTTATTGGAGAACTGTTCGTAAACGATGTCCGGATTGTATTGCAGATTATTATGAGGAGGACGACGAGAGATCATATGAAGATACGAGATCATATGAAGATGAGAGATCATACAATAATGATGATAACAACAATAGAGAGAATAGACCACGACGACATCTAACCCATTCATCATCATACCATTCCTCCATGGGTGCATCAACAAAACAATACGACGAACAACAAACATTAAATCCTAGTTATTAGTAGTGGTTGAGGATGATAGCAATAATATTTACATTAAAACTTCTCCAAAACACACCCACAGTACAACCCATTCAATAATATCTACACACACCGCCAACCGTCTAAACAATATACTGAAATGGAGTCTTAGGACAATCGGCAGTGCCATAATCTTTGGTTATATCACCAAGCATGCCCAAGATGTAGGATTAACCATACCATCCTATACATTCTTCATCAACAAATCAATCTTTCCTGTTTCTTCTAGATGATGAAGTCTATCCTGCGGTAAATGTTTACAGATGGCATTTGCTGTTCTATTCCTAACTCCTTCTCTCGTCGTGTCGATTGGATCAATGGGTGATGCTACTGCAACCTTGATATTTGGATGGATCTCCTGTTGATGGATCTCTTCCGTGTGTATTGCAATCAACGATGATACTGGCAACAGTGCATTTTCTTCATCATTTACTTCTTCTTCGTCATTTTTACTAGTCTCAGCTCGTTTTGTTGCTGCATCAAGTCGTCGTTGACGTGCCTCTTCCTTTGTGACGGTGCGAGTTTTGATACGACGATAACGATCTTTGATTGCGGTTACTGTCTGGTTGATGTACGATCTTATCGCGTTCCTATCAAATCTGTGGTATAAATCCTGGACAATGACATTAGCCAAGGCTACTGCCAGGATAAATAGAATGCCATACAGAATGCCATACATTGTTGTTGGTAGTATTTGCGAGTGAGTTATTTTTATTAAGTACTTGTGTACGTACCTAAGAGAATTATTCACTCACTATTTCAACTTTGATCGTCTCTAATAAGAGGACAACTGAGGATAAGATGATTGGCCTGAACCTATTGTATGGCCTGTGGTACGAGTACTGCGTACTCGCCATATTTATCTTCGCATTGTTGTCATGGTTCGTCCTTGGTTCGTCCCTTGGTTTTAGTTTCGACTTGTTGCTTAGAAGTCAAAGTAAAAAACAGCTTCTCCTTTCATCTGCCACAAAGCCCAAGATGAAGTCGTTCATTCCAAGCAAGAAGTCATTATTCAGGTTATTGAAACTTGTCCTTACGTTGGGATCGGGTGCAGTAATCAACAATACTGTCTACTCTGCTATGTCAGTGACGAGTCCTCAAGCGGCAGGCCAAATTGTGTCGACTGCCACGACGTCTTTTGTCGCCCATAATCATTTGGTATCACAAACATCCAATGTAACTGCGGCAACTCATAATGTGACTGCGGCTCCATCCAATGTGACTGTTGTAACACCCATCGCTGACCAAGTCGCACCACTTCAGTTTTACGATACAAAGAATGGGGCAAGACTGTTCTCCAATGAAGAACTTCGAGATATGCAGAACTACACCAATCAAGAGCTCGTCGCTAACATGACAGATGCAGACCTTCAGTTCTTTGCCGAATCAATAGCGGAGTCTTTCAATTGTGATGAGACTCACAAGTTGGGTTTGACGATTCAGCAGGAGATTCGATTGAATGAGCTTTGTAATAAGGCCATGGATTATAATGCACTCGATTATAATGGAGGCGTGGGCAAAAGAGAGATTGCACAGCGGATGGAGGATGAGCGTCGAGATATTGGAAGGAGGGAATACTTTCCCAACTCTACGTATGTTATCAATCCACCAAACTCAACAGATGTTGCAAGATCCAACTTTGACAACCTCCCCATGTCGGCCAAGGTATTGATGGCCAGGATTACAAACTGTGAGGGTTTGGCCCCGTTGGATCTCCGCCAAGATCAATTTGACGAGCTCAAGGAGCTGTGTGAAGAATATCATTGGTATCGTAATGTTGTGGACGGGGGGTTAGTAGACGAACAAATGCAAGTTACGAAGGTCAATTCCTCCGCTGCTCATCGCTCCTCCCACGTCGAGAAGCCTATTCATGCCAGTAATGATCCCTCCAACTTTGCTAGGAACGAAGAAGTTACTGTAATGAATGTTGGACTCGGGGACGGACTAGCCGCATCTGATGATGTTGTGGACGACGCCATATACTTTCCTAATGATGCCGATGCAGAAGACTATGAGGATGAACAACCGTGGGAGGATGAAGCTTTTGGTATAAACACTACTACTCTTGGCCAGTCGGCATCTAATCGTGTGTCTTTCGAGCAAACTGATTTGGCACAAGGGCAACAAGGAGAGGATGTAAGTTGTTTGTTGTTATCCATGTGATGTGTATATGTATCATTTACCAATCGGTGTTGACCATTCCATACCATCCTTTCTACATTCTATACATTGCAGACTAACATGGATGTTGAGAATTCAAAGATGAGTGCCATTGATTGGACATCCAATCCGCTCGCTCTCGAGCCGGTTAGCGTAGAGAAGGCCGAGAGGAAACGTGCCCAACAGATCAACATCAATGACAAGATAAAGAATGATGATCCAAAGTACCACGGCTATCTGCAAGCAGTTGAAACTTCGTCAAAGGAGTATGTCAAGAAGTTCCACGAAGTAATTAATACACTAGATCTCAAGTGTGAGGAACTAACATCTACCAATGGCAGCGATGGCGGAGTGTACCGACTTATTGAGGGTCGGAAGAAGGGAAAGACTGGTCAGACGTCACGACCGGTCGACGAACGAGTATCAGAACAGTTTGAAGAAGGCGAGAATCCATTTGAGAAGGCGTGCCTCGTTGCCTCTACGGAGAAGTGTGTTGAGATAATGAACAATCCAAAACTTAAGCCATACCTTGTCAAGTCTATAGAACTTGGGCGAAGTATCAATCATATTTATGATGGTCATGCCATCAAAGAAGAAGAGCATCACTCGCGTCACCTTGTTGAGACTGGTATTGCAACATGTTTCAAGGGTTATACTCATGAAGTACACGAGCACTTGACAAACGTGCCAACAGCTGAAATCGAGAAGGCTGTGGAGCGACCTACTATTTGGAATGAGGATGCTATTCGAGTGAAGAACGACAGCTGGAGGATAGTACCTGCCTTCACGTGGGAGCCTCTTCGCTCATTCTTGGAAGAGATGAAGAGCATGTACATGCACCACAACCATCCTGATAAGTTTGCTCAGAATCACATGACTCGTCGCTGTTATGGTGAAAGTGAATTCCTAGAGCCAAAAATCGATGCTGTAGAAGGCAAAGACAATCCTCGTGCTGTGGAGTTGAAGGGTATTTGCGATGAGTTGGATGAGCACATGACGCCTGATATTGTCGAGACATTTGTTGAAACTGGAGAAATGCCGAACGATATGAATACTGTATTGGGTCCTATTCTTGAACGTATCGACAAGGAATCTGGCAACAGAGATGGTTACAAGGCTCCATCTCAGGAGGTACTCGGTCAATTGGGTGGCAAGTTATTGTTAGAATTAAGCAACAAGGAGTACGAATGTCGTTCTGATGAAGTTCTCATTGTCGTTGAGCGTGAATTGGTTACTGCAATCGAAGAAGTGGATAAAATCAACTCTTTGGGGGATCAAAGTTTCACAAATCAACTCTTTGGGGGATCAAAGTTTCACAAGCAACTGCGTAATGACGGTGTAGTTTACTCAACAGTAGTGGAAACATCAGGCGACAGACCAAACTTTGAGATATTAGAATCTTCGTACCATGTTATTGTTGGTGAGGATCAAAAAGATTTAGATCGTATCAATGCTATACAGAATTATGTTGCTACCACTGCATCAAATGAGAGGGCAAACATCATCGCACAAGAAGACTTTGAAACAGAACAAGCACTTAGCATGACATTCCTCAAGACACTGGTTGGACTTGAAGGTACGTTGGCTGATCCAAAGGGAAGTTGGCGTAATGCACGAAACTTCTATACTCCTCCTGGTTTCTTCAACAGCCATTACAATAAAGGTGTTGTAGCAACTGCCAACAAACTCGGAAGAGGTGGTATTGGTGCCGACTCAATGGTGTTTCTTCGTTTGGATTTAGGCCAGGATAAGACCAATCTCTTGGTAACAACTCTCAGTGACAAGGTGTACAGTAGAACAGTTCGTTTACCAATGGACGTACCTAATTGGACATCAACGAGCCAGAAGACGATGCAACGCCTTTACAACCCCGAATTTGCCAGACAAGAGACAGAGAAAAAACGGGAACATAAAGAGAAACGCAAGCTTGCGGGTATTGTTGAGAAACAAGGAGTATCGCATATTGATATCCGAACTGGCGTTGATTATCCACCCGAGATTATTGAAATGCTGAGCAATACAGCTGTGGACTATATTGAAACGAGTGGGCAGCCATACATTTCTACCGTGGTTGCAAACACTATGTTCAACGAAGTTCTGGGAGGACTTTTAGATAAGGAGCTTGTTACAAAGGAACAGTTGGACTTGAGGTTCCTCGACAACGAAGAGAAACAGCCTAAAGGGCGAAGGGATCAATACGAGAAGGCTCTCTCACGAGTATGTGACAAAGCTGATACTGGCAGAGGTCCTACCGTCTGGTTATCGAAGACTACTGTCCCCAAGAGCCAGGCGGTTGTCGATCTACAAGGTAGAAATCATGAACTTGCATCAAAAGCTGCAGCAAAAGCTGTTGCTTCGATGACTGTTCGGATTAGCGGTGGTGGCAGAACTTCCAACAGAAGCATCAATACTAATAAGAAGGTTAAACACACATTTACTGAGACTGATCTCAATCATCTCGAAGGATGGAAACGGCAGAAACGGGCAGACAGTTCTGCTCACTCCACTAATAGTTATTACTACTATTCACCTGGAGATGTACTTTGCCAGACTATCGCTGATGTTAGAAAGCTTGTGAAAGAGGAGAATGAAAGTGGCGTGACCAAGAAGAGGAAGAGAGCAGTAAAGCAAGAGAATACCAACGAAATTGAGCCTTGTATATTCAGTGAGAAGCAGCGAAATAAGATACTCAAGGATAAGGAGACGGGGCAGGTATATCGCCTTACTGACGAAAGTAAACTCTCAGGGTGGAAACAACAAAAGACAGTTAATAAGAAAGCAACCATGTTCATTGCTCCTAACAACGAGAAGAAATTCCTGTCCATGTCACAGATTCACGACTTTGTAAAAGACAAAAAATGGATTGTACTAGCCACACCTTGAGTACGACTTAGACATTACTTCTCATTATTCTCAATATTGATTGGAAACTGGAAGAGAGAAGTGATTATGAATGACCTTTCTGCTTTCATGTCCCAATTCTAATTCGTTGGAGACATTATGCTTTTGCTTGAAATGTATGCCACTGTACTAGATATATAACGACTATAATATATTCATATTATGTACAGAATCTCGTTCTCTATGTTCTTCTATCTAGTTTGCTACCTCTTGTACACTTCTATTGTATTACTTCTCTCTCTCCCTCTCCCCCGTCTCTCTTACCTAATGTGCACATATTTTTCTATGAGATTTCAGGATTAGCTAGTTGTTACTTCTATTGAGATTGCCTGGATTAGCTAGTTGTTACTTCTATTGATAATAACGACGAGTTTCCATTACTTTTACTTTTATTATGACACTACTAACAAAGAACAATAAACAAGCACAGCTAATGCACTCTTCAGAGTATAGAACAAATAGTATGTTCAAAGACAAGAATGTTGCGGTGGTAGGAAGTAGCTTTAGCGCATTGGAAATATCTGCTGATATTGCTAAGACCGCTGCTTCACGAGTTGTCAACATATCACCATCAGTTCCCTGGGTAATACCAAGATGGATACCAACAATACAGCCGAAATTAAAAGCAACAGATGAGTATGAAGAAAAGAAGAGTAGTGATGAAAGCACAACAACTTTACTAACAATTCTACCAGCCGATTTGGTACTTTATCAACGAAGACAACCTTATCCTAAAGTACCAGAAACAACATCATTAACACCCGATGACTGTCGGAAACGTCATGAGTATATACAAAGTCTTGTTGGACTAAAGCAGCGCAATTCAACGTTAGGAGAACCTCTGA
>Ga0214478_100102_pt1 | contig 42436 bp, 32 predicted proteins | sample M1_20Mar14CPVII9_2_FD_178001 | JGI IMG/M metagenome (GOLD analysis project Ga0214478, IMG submission 178001) | Marine eukaryotic communities from Monterey Bay, California, United States - M1_20Mar14CPVII9sort6BwellD7 | ecosystem: Environmental > Aquatic > Marine > Unclassified | place: USA... | reverse complement strand
GGTATGTATATGGAGGAAAGATTTTATATAGTTCATCGAATATCAAGGATATTATTGATGCCGCGGATAAATATGGAATTGTACACCTGAAACTTGAGGCAGAGAGCGAGTATGTGAAAATAACGACGATTAGTTTGGAGAATGTTATGGACAATCTCCTTTATGCTGACTCTAAGAACCTTGCTCTACTCAAGGAGACAGTAATGGACTTTATCGTTGAGAATAAAGTTGAAGTGTTGGAAGAGGTATCATTCAAAGATGCCCCCGGGACACCGACAATGATGAAGGACGTTCTGGGTGCAGTTGCTAGGGAAACAAAGAATGGGACAGACAATAATGACAACCGGTATAGCACAATGAGGATTAGTGAGTTAAGGAAAGAGCTTTATGAGAAGGGCTTGGATATTGACGGTTCTCGGGAGACTCTCATTGCGGCCCTCAAAAAGGAAAAGGAAGACTTTGAGAAAGATATCAAGTTAGGATTCGACAGGCTCACAAATCAAATGCTAGCACAAAATGATGAATCTGATTCTGACTCTAGTTCTGATTCTGATGTATAGAAGATAAGAGGTTTTGATCATAATTCATGAGTATAAACACAAGAGCAGTCGTATCTACTTTGTAACTAGTGAGCTTAGTAGTCATTACTAAGTCTAAAAACAAAAAGATAACACATCTCATGATCAAAACTTTACGTTCAACTCAAATGCTTCCCCAACCAGGTCTAAAGTTCAATTGCATCCTCATCTCATTCCCTCCTACTACCACGTAACGTATGTGTGGAACATCGTCTATGGAGAGATACATGATCTAATTCGTGAGGCCGTCTAAACTAGTTTGAGATTGTGATGGTGCGAGAACAGCTTGTTCATAGCCTTGTGATGTTGCTGCCGCACGTTGTGCCCTACTCCTAACCTCTTCCATAGCTGCCCGAACCCGCATGTATCCATCTCGTCTATTCCTCTTCACTACCATTGGCCAAACAACTAGCAATATACCCGCCACTGTACATATAATTAGCAATATCCCCAGTCCACCCTTTAAACTTGGTCCACTAAAGCCCAAGTCTGATAATGTTTCTATAGGGTCCCAGATTATATCATCATACCCCACGGGGTTTAAGCAGTGCGGTCCTGTCCAGGTAGTATTGATACATTCACATGTATGGGGTTTCGTTTTAGCTTGACATGTACCTCTAGATCTACCACCGCATGATTGAGGTTTGATATCGTCGGGAGATGCAGTGAGTGAGCATGTCCCTCCGCCGTTTTGAATTGGTTTTAATGGTTGAGTCTACGTATATAAAGTTATGGGGTGGTCAGCAAGTGATATGATACACACAAAAACAAGCAGTTGTGCACATGATAAGCACAACAACAACAGATACTACATCCACTTACATCTCCAGCCTGCATATACTTCTTCTTATGTGCCTCAATGAACTTTCGTGTAGGACGTTCCTTCGTCGAACAGCCAACCTTTTGCTTTGGATCATTCTTATCTTGATATACACGTACCCAATTTACTTTATATTCGGCTGGTTTACTTAGCATGTCACAAAATCCTTCTGAGAAGCCACATGTTTCTGTGAATGTTCCACCACATTTGTATGTTTTACATGGACACATGGCTGGACACTTTGATGGGAAGCCTGATCATTATTATGATGTGGATCGAATGGTTAGTCATCCGATCGGTAGATGTTCATTGCATATCCAAATCAAAACAAAATTAAACTAAACAATAACTCACCCCATTGGGAACTAATAGCAGTATTCAATAACATATACATCGGTTCACTACTAATCTCAGCTCCAGTACCGGTAGCATTCAATCCCTCACCTTTAATCTCTAATATAAATTCATCATCGACAAACCAACGTATATAACCAAATTCAGTTTGTGTATAATTATTCTCTTCTGTCAATTCAGTATCTGGTAGTTCCCATTCCACACGATATTTATGAAATTTACCAAAATGACTTGAATTTAATTGCCGGTTGTAACTAATGGCATCACTCCAATAATCTTGTTGAGCTGGATTAACATCATTACGAAATGCATTGTAAGTACCGTAGAATGCAATATTTAAGGATGTATTCATCCCACCCGTTAAATTATTATACCATTGTCCCGGTCCAGGCCACCATCCTGGTCCAGGCCTTGGTAACAATCCCGGTGCTACCTGATAGGAACTTGATAAGAATGGTTGTCCCACCGGCATTTTAAGGAACTCACCAGTATTAGCGGGAGTATTCCCCGCTTGTACCTCAAACACGTCAATTTCAGGTGCACCCCGTCCAACACCGGTATGCATACCATAATGTTCAACTCGATCACATGCACTAATCAATTGTGCAGTCTTACTCTTCTCAGTACAAACACTTGAACTCCATGGCCAAACATGTTCACTTGATCCGACATAGGTATGCCGTGCTAAATTCCCCAACATCCAAAACGCAGGCCATAATCCACCAATATTATGCTTGCCCGGTAAACTAATTTCAGCCTCCATTATCCCGCCTGTATAACAGAATTTATTCCATGATTGTAACATACCACTTTTAAAATGTTTGGTAACGCGTTCTTTTTTATATTTCACGTCATTGAATCCAATAATTGTTGTATCGGCACTTTCGGATTTAATAACTAAATTACCGGATGTGTCAGTGTATACATTATTGGCATCATAATAATGTTGTGCATCGTTGGTGTAATCATTTTTATTTATTGCTGTCCATCGTGGATCAGATCCATCATGAAAGTTACGATGTGGTATATTAAATTCGTCACTGAATATTAATTCATATTTACGTGGTGGTATTGTAGGCGGTGGTGTTGTGGATGATGGTGCCTCACTTGGAGTGGATGTTGGATCAAATGTTGGGAAGTATGTGGGTGTTGGACTTGGTTCATGATGATGTTTCTTTCTATATAGGGCGGCTTTAGTGGCATGATCTTTTGCTAAATCTTCGGCAGTACGGAGTAAATGATTGGATTTTGCATTTGTTTTTTGTGGTGGTGGTACTTTGATTGTTGCTGGGATTGTTGTTCGTGCGTCGAGGGGTGTATCTGGATCTATCCATGATGCGTTTATAACGTTTGTAATGTTGTATATTGTTAGGAGTGTGTATACTATCTGTAGAGATAGTGGTCTTCGTCTTCTATTGTTGTTGTGAATCTTGTTCATTGTTGGTGCATGAAAATTTATATTTTCGAAACCTTTTTGATATCTTGTGCGCCTTCAATTCTTATCGGCCGCCGACCAAGTATCAAACTGAGTATTCCCTTGCCTATGATATGATCTTGTCTCTACTTAATTTAATACGCCACACTCAACTATCAATAGCTGGCGGCTTTGTGAGGAAAAATAAATAATTGTACGTCACTCGTGCAGGTGACCGTTTGGCGATTATCGCATTATTAGATGCATCATAACTCGTACACCCAATATGTTATAGCACTAAATAATACATCAATGGATAGCCCTTTGTATAGGCTTTCCATCGATATATAGTTCGGTTATGTTCATTACCATAAAATAACTTTCACTTTTTCTTGGTGGTGGTCCCTATTTGATCTGAAAAACGTAGGCCAGCTAGGGCAGGTGCAGTTTACCCGATGCTTATATTGACATGCTATACACAAATCAAATCATCTATATAATCTAATACTTAACAAGATAACTAAACCACAAGTTGATCAATGTCAATGGATTATCTCTTGACTCCATGCACCATCACTAGCCTTTCTTACGTCGCTTGCTTGTAGCTTTCTTCTTTGGTAGCTTATCAAAGCCAGCAGCCTTCCAAGCTAGATGTCGCTTCCATATCCTCGCTCGGCCATCTACACTCTGTTCGAATCCACAAAAAAAGCTATCCGTGTACTTGTTCTTCCTTAAGTCACCCATGTACTTCAAAGAGATTACTCTTTCATACATGCTCATTTTTTCACCTCCTTTTAGAGTTAGAGCAAGTCTTACATGATCCCGATACTTTACTCGCGACAAAGCAACATAGAGCCCCTCCCAAGTCATCCTTAACAACGGAATTGGGTGTTGTGATAAGAATATAATCAATCTTCGAATCGTCCTTCCCTGTGCCTTGTAGATTGTGACAGAGAATGCTGGCTCAAGGGGAAAATGATCCTTCATCGGTAGAGTTGATGGAGTGTATCCAAGCTGCCACGACCCTTCTACATTCTCTTTATTCCACTTTCTTATGAGCTCGCTACCCCATTGACGAGAGAGCTGGACAATAACACGACCCTTTACTAGCGTGCCATGTGACCATTCTTTTCTTTTCTTTCTGTTTTCCTTCTTCTTGTCATCGGAATCTCCGGGGAAGTCAGCAAACAGTTCAACATTTATGGCAGAAGGAGGCTCATCAAGTGTCATTACGAGTGATCCGTCTGATTCAAACTCTTCGTTGAAGATCCTTTCTTTGTCTTCTGTGTTAAATGAGAGTGAATGATACTTGATCTCGACGCCATTTGCAAGTCCAATATCGGTGTTGATGTTTTCAGTTATGTATCCGGCAGCGCCAGGTACAAACATCTCATAGAAACAATTCTCCCTCATTGCCATTTCTACATGCAGTGGGTCCCTGGGCTTGCCTTTCCACTTCGTTTCGTCTCGCTTTCTAAACCACCGCACCACTTTGGTCTTGTGGTGTGACGCCCAACGCTTGGCTTGCAATGCATTCAACTCGTGTCTTTCGGCGTTTCCAGTCACTACCATTGTTGCAAATGAAAACTCGCCATTCATATCCTCTTTAGACAAGTCTTTGTATAACTTCAGATGTCGAGGGTGAAGGCTTCCATCAGAGCTCATCTTTTGAAGTAATGCAGTGTGTTCAGGATCTTTTGATCTATGTTGCTCGGTGAGCTTGATATGCTTTACTCTCTGAAATAAGAGAACACCTGCCGTTTTGAGATCAAAGCACTTCTTTGGATCCAATTGACCAGACAAGATTTCATCAAGGATATCTTCATCATTATCAGTTGAGATCTTCTTCTTAAACTTTGCTTCTTCGTATTGCATAACTTCCGCGGCCAACGAAATCCCACCAACTGGAGGCAACTGATCGAAGTCTCCCAGCAATACGACTGCACGACCACCAAACAGCTTGCCGCCGCTATCAGGGTAAAGATCCATCAGCCTAGCGTTCAAATACGCAAGCATATACGGCTTCACGGTAGATATCTCATCTATGATAATGCATGATATCCTTTCAAGATCATACCTCTTCTTGAAAGCTTTGCGCTTATCCTCATTCCATGGAATTATACGACTCTTCTTGGTCTCCTCATCTTTGCCCTTCTCGATAACTGGGATATCAAATAGTCCCATCAAAGAAGAGCCATTGATATTGACTGCTGCGCCACCAACAAAGGCAGTCTTGACTAGACTTCCAACATCCATACACTTCGACATACCATCAAACGTTTCAACTAGCTTCGACTTCCCATTTCCTGGACCACCACAAATCAATAGGTATGGTGCATCATAGTCATCATCTTCCGATCTACCTTCGTACATTGCAGTAAAATGATCACGAAGGAGCTTCACCGCATGATCTTTATCCTTTGACAAGCCTTGCTTCCTCAAGTACTTATCGACTTGCCTTGTAATTAGTCGAGGCACTGGACAACTCAGTCGAATTTTATCTTTGCAATTGAGAGCTGGCTGGGCTGTTTTCAAGTCCATATAAGACTCTTCATCTAATGGCAAGGTCGTTGTTGAGTGTTTAGCATTGATGGATGCCTCTTGTTGCTCTTCTAAACTATCAGGTGTGCAATGTTGAAGGATGGACACACACTCACTTTTGTGCTTCGTGATCTGGTCGATCTTCTCTGCTTGCTTTGTACTCAAGTCTGGGTTGAAACTGTGATCATAATCAAGTACATCACCATGATTCTCCATGGCTTTTGTTTTGTATGCTCGGTTCATTTCTTTCTGCTGATCTGACCATTTAGTTCGGTTTCTACCGCGGTACTTTGCCAACATCATACGCCTGGCTGTATTTACCTTCCAGCCATGAATCATACGATCCATCTGCTCTAGTCTAGAGTGGTCAATGGCTCGATCACTACACCTCAAACTAGTTTCAAACTCAAGGAATGCTTCCCAATTATATTGGTAGTTGCAGGCTTGACTCGAGTCGTACAAGTCGGTCTCAGCTCGAAACATAGTCAAGTAATGAAAGGCAAAGTTATTAGCTCGTTTTCTCCAACGTTTAATCTTTGATGCATCAGAAGGCTTCTTGCCCGGAGGCGATGGTAGCTTATTAAAGAACTTAGGCGTACACATTCATTGTTAACCGATAAGTATCTTGCGACTAATAAGATTTTAAATTGGGAATATTAATGTAGCTTGGATAATCGGTAGGTATGTTATAATTTCTCTCTATTGCAATTGAATTAATTGATACTGGTGCATGCTCTATGATTTATGATGGTTGTTCTGCTAATAGCACGGAAGGGGAGACAGGGTAAAGTAGAGGGGAGACAGCCTTGACACCTACATCGGTATCTTCTTTTCCGGTATCCTACCCGACTCCCTCGGAGTACCCTGACTCCCCTCATCTTGACACTCTCAATTATTGGCTGCCTCTCCCTCTCTTGATGTTACATCTCCTCATAATTTCACTTTATACGATCTACAACAAACAGCAATGGAAGGTTTTCAGTTTGCAACGATTTCTGCTCCGCTCATGAACAATATGGAGGCGAAAAAGGCTCGGTCTAAATGGCTAGATGACAATCAATGGAATACCATTTCACCAAATGATGGCAGAGATCCCCCCTCGAACATGAAGTATATGGTTGTTGGTGTTGACACGATGAGTAAAAGTATCGTTGAGATTGCCTGGAAACTGTATGATGCTGATGGCAATTGCCTCGAATCCAAACAATATCTACTAAAACCTAATTCATCCGATGTAATTACTCCACAGGCGATAGGAGTTCATGGTATCACTACTAACGTTGCCAATGATTTGGGCAGTGATAAGGATGTTGTACTTGATGAATTTATTACTATCCTTCGTAAGGTACCTAATGATGGCTTTGTTGTTGCGCATGACATGAAGGTTGTCGATGCCATCATTGTAAGAAGTCTTAATCCGGAACAGCAAATCGTTTGGAATGTTGCTCCGAAGTGTGACACATATCCATTGCAACTGGCAGAGAAGTACTTGCCAGCTCAAAGTAAAGCCAGCCGCCGTAGCGAACTCCTCAAGAAGCGGAAAGGATATCAACTCTCGGAATTGCATCTCTTAATCTGTGGACGTCAAGAGACTAATTCTTTAATCGATATGTTACATATTGCCGCCGTTGTTCGTATTGCCGCCGTTGATGCTCAAATGATCTGGGGAATCTTTGAATACTACAAACTATATGCGTCGGATAAGGAGCTTAAATGGAGGAAGAACCAACATGGACCCCTTTTGTCTCCAGGTGATCAACGTCGTCGAAAAATGATGCGTTTGGATCATACTGTCTAATCGATGATGTAGTGATGTAATGTGTTTTGTTTTTTTATTGCAATAGTCTAGTTGGTAAATATAATGAGTTTGTAGAGTGTTTTATAAAGGGCAAACCCGACCAGAGTTATCTATCCAATATCCATTTGCAATCCTCTTCTCCTAAATATGCGTTGAGTTTTTTTTTTTCCTGAGTGTTTTATTGTTTCTTTCTTGCTGAACATATCGGATGATTGCAGGTGAAGGGAATTTTTCCACTGTAGTAAATAATCTACTCATACTATATCGTAATGTTGATAATCACATCTATCCAACTTCAAATTCAAACTCCTGGCATTATTGCATGTTTTGCAATACATTTACCATCCACCGCCTCCATACCAAAGCACACTTCAACTGGAGTGGTCAATACATAGAAAACTATTAGCAACTGCAATATTCGAACAACCATCAACCTTGCACCTCCTCCCGCCATGACCTCTACACAAGCCTTTCAATTGGGCCTTCTTATTACAACCTTCATGCCTACATACAACGAATATATTTCTTGTTGATCCATGCTTTAAACATAATCCATCTCCTCTACTTCTTGTTGTGCATCCTTCACGAGAGCATAATTTTCTTCCTATATTCTTGACCTTATCCACCTTTAAACATTTAGCTGCATTGTTTATAATGTTATTGTCACTACTGCATTCATTAATATGTGTAATATTGTACGGTACAATATGTTGTGGTTTTGATTGATGATTCTGATTCTAATTCTATCGCGGTACAGAGTATATCTAGTCCTTCGGTACTACTGACATTGCGGCACTTAGAATCATCCTTCAACAATATTGATGGTTTAGTTGTCATCTCAATAGCCTCTAGCCAGCCACCAGTAAGAGGTAGTGTTAGCGGCATGCTCTTCCTCTAATCTCCCCCAGGTAGCCTTCTTCTAGTCCCCCTGAGGGCAAATGGTAAAGGTATCTTCTCCCTAGAAGTTTGCTGCCCTGTCTCCCCTTTTTCTTGGTATCGCCAAATTTATTCTTAAATTGACCGGAGGAGGACAATTAAAAGGTGTTGGAGTACCCAGGTAGGGTAAACTGATAAAGCAAATTGATGTAGAGTATTGCAAGGTTGTTATCTGTTGCCGAAGAACTATCCAATTAAGCCGTCTACTGATCGTATTGGTAAGGATATAAATAACTTTTTTGTTTGTCGGCGCCGGTGGTGGCGGTATATTAACGAAGTTACTCCAACATTTTTTTATGAGAGTGCCGTATTGTTAAAATTGTTTTATATATGAAGAAGAGATACGCTGGTAGGTATATGATATAATTATATTTGATGGAGTATATGGTATTGAAACCTTTCTTTATTGTGGCGTATTTTGTTGGGGGGCTCGCCTATACATACCTTTGTAATCTCACATGCACTGACATATTATCATATTTTCTGTATATCGGTGCACTATCTAAATCAGTAACAGTATTGCAAACTATACACTATGGATCCTCCTATATCTACATCATCGTTTCTATCAAAAGAAGATAACAAAAACGTTAAGACACGTCATAAGAAGAAAGAAGGTACCGCGCTACAATCACATACAACACTAAATAGTACAAATATATCTGCAATACCAAAACTAATGCAACATAACAACAACAATAACAATAAACGCAATGTAGCCAAGATCATAAAGGGCGAAATACACAATGTACTAACAGTAATGAGGTCAGATCCACGATATTACTCCACTGGGGATGATAGTACAAAGAGTAGATTTGAATATGAAGAAAGACAACAATCGACATTTTCAATAGATAAACAACAACATTGGAAGACTGATCAACAAAAAATTGGCAATACTATATCATCACATCCTATATTACAAGGATTAAGAAATTTACATGATTTATTAAGTTTATTGGAAGTTGAGGGTACCACTACTTTTGGTAGTGGTAGTGGAAATGGCGGTGGTAATGCACAATTACACAGAGAGTTGGATGCAGTAACATTCATAACACCCTTCGCGGCAGCGGTACAATCCAAAGATGTTGATGCTAAAACAACCGGTGAGGCATTATCAGCATTACATAAGTTTATTGTATATGGTTTTATTGGTGGTCATGATCATGAAAATGAGGAAAGATTGCCATTCTCATCATCATCATCGGATAAGGTACGACAGAGTATATCTGTTGTGGCATCTTGTATACGACATTGTTCATTTGAGGATAGTTCCAAATTATCATCATCATCGACACCGAAGGGAAAACGTATGTCATCATTTTGGTCATCGAATTCAACATCCGATGGGACGAGTAACTCCATCGTTGGAGGACCTGATGTTGCAAAACTTAATCATGGTTTGCCATCATTTCTATTACAACAACGACGTACTACAACTAACTCTCAAGGAAAGAAAGAGGATCATAATAAGCGTAACAAACCCTATTCAACATTATCCCCATCAGATGAGGATGTAGTATTAAAGTTACTGTCATTATCGGTACAGGTATTACGTTGTCCAGCCGGGAGGTACTTATTATCAGCACAAGATGTTGTTGGGATATTTGATACGTGTTTATTTGTTGCACTTGCGGCGGGGGAGGCGAATCGGACACTGTTACGTAGTGCTGCCGCTGATGCATTATCACATTGTGTTATTGTTGTATTTGGTATGCGTGATAGTATTAGTAGACCATTGTCAAGTAAAAAACGTGGTGGAGATGATGATCAAAATGATGAGGATGCAAGTGATAGTGATGATGATTGGGGGGAGAGGGATCCGACCGAGGATATGGAGTCTGATGGGTTGGTAGTAGAGAAAAAGAGCACATCAAAGCCGCATAATGAAGATACTTGCAATCTTAATGACGCCACTCCAAACCAGTCGGAGGAGGAAGAAGAAGCTGACAAGATTAACGGCAACACCGACCACCAAGAAGATGAAGAAGAAGAACCGGCACTAGTTTCCATCATGCATCGATTGGCTGCACTTGCCGATCCCCTCATTAATGAGGATGACACGTGTGTATTGGCACTTTCCCTCGTGAACATTGCTCTTGAGACCATGTCCGATGTTGATGCCTTATCAGTTCGTCATCCACGTCTACTAACCATCCTTCAGAACGATTTATGCCGAAACTTATTACGATTAAGTACATCTGCCGACCTCAACATACTAGGATTGGCACTCCGTGTCATCTTCAATCTCTTCAATGGTATCAAAGATCATCTCAAGGTCCAGTTAGAAGTCTTTTTAACAAGTGTTCATTTACGAACCCTCTCCTTTTCCACTTCTCCCACCACGGGAGAGAGGGTGTGGTCATCTTCTCCCGAACGACGAGAATTGGCCTTGGAATCACTACTTGAGTTTTGTCGAGAACCCATGTTAATGATGGACTTGTATCTCAACTACGACTGTGATATTAACGCTACCAACCTTTTTGAAACAATATGTTGTACCCTCGCTAAGGTTGCAAATCCAGAGGATGAAAGGCTAGCTGATATGAATGAGACTGAGTCTGAGGATCAATCAAGTGAGGAAGATATAGAACAAGACCACCTGCAACCAAGATTGAATATCCTTAATAGATTAGCATTAGAAGGAGTCCTTGCTGTTATAGATGGAATAGCAAGAAAGTGTAAAGCGTCACCAAAGTATGAGGAATTACCAGAGATAACAGTCACTCTTTTGGAGGATGAGAATGATTTAACATCTCCATCACCACCTGATTCTGGGAATTCAGCCTTCCTTGGAAATACACTTTATATTAGGACTGATTCGACTACAGAAGAGTCCGAGTCGATGAATGACTCGTCCGAGTATGGTCCAAGGCCGGGATCCCTTGAAAGGTATGACTCTGCCATGAGTGAAGATTTGGAATGGATATCCAAGGCTAGGCATCATACATCCCTTGCACTTCGTGAAAGGAAGATCCGAAAAAGGTAAGCCCAAGCCCTGTCCTCTACATCCCTTTGCTGCGTCTCAAATTGTGCACATGATATGAGCTTAATCTTCCTCACTAACTAACATCTTTACTAATTCCCCTCTTCACTTACTCGTATACTTTGTGAGTAGGCGGATAGCAAAGGCAGCAAATGCATTTAATGAACGATCAAAGGACAAAGAATGGATAGCCGAGGTAGAGCGTCTAGGAATACTCCCATCTCCTGCCACTGCAAGCTCTATTGCCACTTTTCTCTACTCTACGCCCAAGCTTGATAAGACTAAGATTGGATTGTATCTATCCAAGGGCCCAAAAGACAAGGTAAGCATAAGTTGATACATTGATCACCTCCCTCCTTGTATCTATGGCTTGGAGAACTGCCAAGATTTTTGCACATGATATGCTCTGTTTTTGTAAAGGATACCGTTCATGATATCCTTCTTATATTCTCCTTTTCTAACAAATAACATCCTTCTTCGCCTCTCTCTTTCTTCACATGGCGACTATTCATGAATTACACTTGATCTTTTCAAGTATCCATTTCATAGTGAAGTGCTGGATTGCTTTGCATCCCTATTTAACTTTTCAGGGCTGTCCTTTTCAGAGGCACTGAGGTCGTTCCTTGATAGATTTCGTCTACCAGGAGAGGCCCAATGCATTGATAGGTTGATGGAAGCTTTTGCTAAAAGACTGTATGAGGTTCAGCTATCTGTGTCAGAGACTGCACCAAGTGTTGTTGATCAATCCATCGAGGACACAATGCTTGATCCACCAAGGGTCAGCTCAGAGACCGAAGTTAGTAGCGGTCGTTCTGGTACCCTTGATCCTCCGGCAGCATCAGATATACTTGATCCAGTGTTCCCATTCAAGAGTAGTGATGCTGCCTTCATTCTGAGCTTCTCTACTATCATGCTAAATACCGATCTACACAATCCAAACATGAAGGATGAAAAACGAATGACAGTTGAGCAGTTCGTAAGGAACAATAGAGGTATTAACGATGGTGTCGATCTGCCGTTGTCCTTCTTGTCAGACTTATATTATGAGATCAAGACTAATGAAATACAAATGAAACAAGATTTCATGCAGGCTGGTGGTACGATGGATGTAGATGGGCTATTGGCAAATGCTAACGATGTTGCCACTCCCTTCTTTACTAATCACGGATCTCAAGTTAAGGCAGGTGTTCACGAACGAGACATGTATGTAAGCATCTCATCGGCGGCCATTAATGCCATCTCGATTGTATTCGTAGAATCCTGGGATGACGTCCTCGTAACAAAGGCACTTGAGGGTCTACAGAATTCTGCATATATCTGCCATTACTACGGGTTGCATGATCAGTTTAATCGTATCCTCGAGTTGGTACTCGGCTTTGGATTAGATTATGTGCAAAGCATCTCGTCATTAATGCACGCACCATTGGAAAAGGGACAAGCACTAACCTCCATACCGTCCGAGGCCGATGACCAGGCAGTTGCTGACCTTGAGACTCAATTAGCAGTGAGGAATATCCCTCCATTACCGAAGTGTTTCTTACGCTCGTTGAGGAAAGACTCGAGAAGTACTCACAGCATTGAAATGGGAGATACTATCGGAAGTGCTGCTCACAGGGGATTACTCAGTCTACAATGTGCACTGTCTTTAAGCAAGCATCATCTTTCAGTTGTTAATGAAGCGTGGCCACTTCTCTTGGAAGTAATGTTTGCCTTGAGAGACGTTAAAGCTCTTCCACCAAGCCTTTCAGAATTAGATGATTTCGCTGATTCGGTAGGTAATCAACTACCGATGTCTGCATTTGCCAATAGAAGCAATCAACGGGTTAATGACTACATGGAATCGTTATCTCCCTTGGCAGATAGTTCACAAGCAAAGTCTGGCTTCTTATCATCCATGTTTGGCTTTTCATTTGCTCATCCGAATGGAGATACCCATGCTAGCAACAACCATCTCTTTCCTCTATCCGAGACATTACAGAAAGTTACCGATAGTGCCAACTTTGATAAGCTTATCATGAAGACAAATGATGCAACGACAGCTAAACAAATTCTCGGTGCCATGCTTGGATCAGTATTCCCAGACGATGGAGATGGTGAAGAGATGATATCAGATCCATTATTTGAGCAGAACAGTGTGTTTGTTTTGGAATTGGCTGCAAGGCTCCTCATTTCAAATAGAGCATTTGCCATGGAACTTTATCCTCTATTCCTTGCCAAGTTTCAACAACTACTTTCTCCTCAACCAGGAGCTGATGATACCATATTGGGATTGAGATTCCCATATATTCTCGAAAGGATTGTTGTTACAATCTTGAGGGCTTGTATACACTTGTTTGATGTGTCCGAGCATAATCTCCGAAATCAGCTCAACAAATCCTTGAATCTCATATCTTCTCTACCTTCGTCATATACATGTGCAATTAGTGATCGGATTGGCTGTGGTTCAGCTATAATATTACGAGGTTGCTTTTACTTGTTCGATGACAATTCAGATGATTGGTCAACGATCAAGACATTACTAGACCTATCCGCTCAAAACAAGTCTAGGTAAGTTCAAGGACATACCACTTTTTGTGCACATGATAAGCACTTTTTCACTTTGTTCTAATCAACCGATCACTTTTCCTAGCCGATGCTTTGTATTTGATGGAATTGCCTCCGTCATTGATTCAATCGATTATGCACTGCCCTCTAATGCAAATGAAGAAGATGCTAGTGATGATAACAACAATGGTGAGCTGCAGTTATCTCAATGTGGGGTGAAGGTGTTAGCATCACTCCTCCTGAACTTCTTGAATGGTAGTTATGAGGGAGATATGTCTTTCAAGGTTTCATCAATGATATATATCAAGAAGGTCTACTCCTTCTCTCAGCACTTCTCTGACAAGTCAGAACAGTCGGGTGATAGGTCTCTCAATAATGATGCACATCTCCAAGAGAATGAATTTGAAACCTTGGTAACAGCCATCTACAATGATGCTTGCCTATCACAAGATGGAAATACTGCTAAGAAGGGCTTTGAATCGTTGCAAGGGGTAGTTCTTTCCACACCAGTTGATTCACTCCCCGTATCAAAGTGGCTTTCTTTTCTGAAACTAGTAGCCACAAACCCACCAAGTATCGAAGTCGAAGAAGCCAGAATAAGTTCCCTCGCTCTTATTGGTAGGCTATTCCTCACACTCATGCCTGAACTGAGCAATGAAAAGACTAACTGGTCCGAGTTAGAAGAGTTTACGATATGTGTTTCATCGATAGTCAGTGATAACTTACAAGAAGCTGGCCGTGCCTCATCCCTCTTCGAAACTACTGTTGAGATCGTGACTAATGTTGTTAATGTCATGTCAATGGTCGGATTCAATGAGAATGAAGGGTCAAGCTTTTGTTCATGGGTAAGTGAGACGTTATTGTTTGAGCTGGAGAAGGTTGGTGCATCTGGTGGTGTTGCCGTGGCTACTTCTAAATAATTAACATAACAGAAATACCGATGTATTCTAGGCTATTCCTATTGATTAATCTCTTTTAACATAATCTATTTAAGCGTGTGGCACACATATATATCAAATCATTGCCATTTCGACGCTTCTAGATCCATACAAAACAAATATAACATGTAGTGATTCATCCTTGCTTCTACAAGCATTGACGATCAGCCCTCCTTCCGGAATCTTGACAACCATTGCAACAGCGAGACACTTCTTGGCATTTAGCCCCAGCAGGAGCACACGAAGAAGCCGTTGTTGATGTTTGAGGCGGAGGGAGAGTAGTTGTAGTGGTTGCTGGTGGAGACTCGGTAGAAGTAGTTCCAAATTCACATGTACATACAGCTTGTGTTGTGGTGGACGTTGTTTGGGAGACAGTGGTGGTCGATCCAATAGTTGTAACTGGAATTGTAGTAGTTGCTGAGGCACGGCATACCCCATCAGACTCACATGTTTCACCTGCATTAGGGCAGCAAAACTTTCCTCTGTTTGGTTGACACTTACAACCTCGCTGCAGTTCACGTTGACGGAGATTGTTCTTGACATCCTCCATCCCAACTTCTTCCTGATCTTCTTCGTGATCTTCATGGCTAAGTAGATTACGGCGAGTACATCCACAAGCAGCTGTATCCAAGCACGATTCTCCATCCATAGAACCGGCATTAACACAGACACCCATGGCCTGAGTAGTTGTGGCCTGAGTTGTCGTTCCTGTAGTGGTTGAGGGAGGAGGGGGCGTGGTTGTGGTCGTAGAAGATACGGGTGATGGTTCACAACATAAACCATTTACGTTCATCACATAGTAACATGTGGAAGGCTCAGTAACCGATGTAACCGTTAGCCCTCCTGCAGAACAGTCTTCAGTAAAGACAACTTTTCCACTACGGCTAGCACTGATGGCCGAACAATAAGCCCCTCCATCAAACAGTGCGTCGTTCCCTTCAGTACCGGTGTAATCTCCAACGATGGCAACTTGGTACTGTAAGAATCTGCAATCAAGAGGATCGGCTGAACTGCATGAAACATCGTATGCTTGGTTCCCATACTGGTTGGTACCGTAAATCAAACTAGTACCCGTAGTCGCTAGATCTTTCAATGCAGAAACAACACACTCTTCCGGTGTTGGTGAGAAGGTTGGAGTAGATGTTGTTGGAGAGTGAGTAGGATAGGAAGTTGTTGGCCCAAAGTTAGGTAGATTTGGGTCATCTGCAATCGAATCCAGCTCAAAGTTACCACTGTGATAGAATCTGCCATTAATGGTAATCATCCTATCAACCCATCCAGGAGTACGGCATCCACATGTTGCCCAATAGTGATTTGGATCAAGGCAGTCTCTTTCCGAATAAGGAACAGCTGAAGTACCCGAGCCAGCTGCTTGTGGACTCCCTTGGGAGCTCACAATGCTAGGTTGCCGGTATCCTGGGCAAAACGACAGCAAATTTTTACAAGGCACAAAATAGTCATTCAAAAATAGTAGGTTAGGTTCCCCCTCTGTAACTTCTAGACTAATCACATTCATAGTTAATATGAGACAACGTCATATTCCTGAGATATTCAGGAATATGACGTTTCTTCATTTATGGCGTCATTCCATGATCCATAGCAGTTATGGAGGGGGCAAAATGGGCATTATATTCTGTTTTGGCAGCATCAAAATGGCTCTGATAGGTAATTGGTAGCTAGACTCGCACTCTGCCTGAGGCTACAGCGGCTCTCCTATGCAACTCTCTCCTATCGGACGCCGCCATATAACAACATACGCTTCCAAGGATATAGGAGATGATAGAGAACATCATTCTGCTGATGTTAGATGTGTAGATCATGTGGTTGGCGGCGCTGTAGGTCACACAATAGCTGCCCAAAGTAGAAATATTTTCTAACATCGGCACCACTCTATTATATTGCTAGCATGATTATATGAGCAACCAATAGAAGTAATGGTATTGTTGAGGAGGAGGCTTAATCTTTAGGTATCAAAGTATGATAGGGCGGCCTGGTTAGATTGTTTGGCATGGTATATTGATTGCTACACCACTAGCAAGATGGTGACTTTTGCAAAATTATTGCAATTGTTCATCTACTAAAAATATAGATAAAACTAATGATATAGTATATTCCAGCATCTGTTATATTAGGAGATGTTAATCTAACTACTTATATCGCCGGTAATAAGGTAGGATAGGTACTCCCTACCACATAGGCCAAGTATTCCACCATTGTTGATAGCAACAACAACAAAATTCAGTTTTTTTATAGGCTGTAGAAGTATTTGCATTTCATAGGCTACAGATGAATTTAGACAATAGGGATTGCGGATCATTTAGATAACAACCTTTAGATGATGAGGCTGCCAAGGTGTCTAGTGATTCATACCATGGCCGCCGCTAGAGAGATCAGAGTAGAGAGGGTAGCACGGTGATTGTATTTTTTTGTTTACCTTTTTAGCTCGAAGATACCAATTTTTTTTGGCGTCGTATCCTAGGCCAAGTAGAATTTGAAGTGCCCCCTTGGCAACGGCTTGTACGGCAGTCATCGGTGACAAACGCCGAATCTTGCACACCATTGGGTGGGAATAGGTCTTCAGCCCATGGGTCAAAGGTATCAAACTCATAATGTCCTTCCGAGTTTGGAAAATCAGAATACTCGGCAAGGCATGGACGGCGCTGTAGACCACTAACAGCTTCATATGAGATGGTACCCGCTGGATCCGAACTAGTACACTGGAAATCAAATACGATATCTCGAGGGTTATCAACTTGGACACCATCTCCATTAATACCACTCATACTTCTACAGCTGCTTGTGTAGGTTGAACTAATAGTGAGTTCCGCACAATCGGGTGGGGAGGTTAGAATTTGTTATAGAAAGATGCTCATATCATATGCACAAATCAATTCAATCCACAGCCACACAAACACACTTCCTTCTGCTTACCTGAAAAGTTTGGTGGACATTCCATCAGCCTTCATAGAGTAAGTGATGCCATTTAACCTTTGGTAGGGAAGACTACGATCGGAGTTCCTATCTGAATCAAATGTACCATCTCTCCAATTCTTGAACGATCACAGAAACCTCCAGTATTAACACCAAATCCCCATGTCATACAAGTCGAGGGTACAGCACCACAGCCTGCTTGACCAAAGTCTACACCACCTCCGTCTCCAACTTTGGTACCAAATACCCTGATATTGATATTGTAAGGATTCATATTAGTGTCAGTGTGAGATTCTGATAGAGATAATAACAAACAATAAATAATAATATAAGCAGAGACATATCATATCACCACATACCATTTGCCTCCTCCACATCCATCAGTTGTATAAGTATCGACTTCATAGTACAGATACATCCTCGTATTCTTAACCATTTTCGAATAGGCTGGTAAACGTCCCTTGCTTTCATTTGATGGATCCGCCATCTGCTCGGTAACATCATCCAAAAGCCGCCAACCTGGACCAAATAAGTCACCAAACTTTGTACACGAATCATTACTTTGATTGCATGACTCGATACCGATGTTGAGACAAGCATTCATGTTGACATTTGATCCGGCAGTAGGATTGATTGACATCTCGGTGCATACTCCAGCATGAACGATGATACTACTACTCTTGCGTCCGCTGCCGCCGCCGCCGCCGCCAAGAAGAATGGCAAATTGGAGAGCGATGGATGATAACTTCATATTGATTTGTTTGTTGGTATTAATAGATTAGATATTGATGATTATATTGTATTAGATTGTTTGATTATGATTTATGATTGATAGGGGGCTATTGATTTGATGTTTTGCCTCTGTTGTGTTGAACTTACTACTTCTCAAAAAATTAGACTCATGTCACAGAGCAGTAATAATCAACTGCCCAAAAAGGATACTACTACGACTAGAGTTAGGCCTGAGATACCCATGAGAAGCCATCTGCTCCACAAATCACAACTACATCATGGATTCAATTCATGTAAGTACCTAGGTTCACTTATGCTTGGTGATTGACTGCCAATCTCTAACACTGAAGGGATTTAGTTTATACGTCCATCAGTCCACTTAAACTGTACACTATCATCCTCATCTCCATCTCCACTTCTACCCCATTTCCAAGGTAGGAATAATGATATTGTTTGATCCAACGTAGATCTTGTATCTGATAAATGAGTATCTAATACTCCCCCGAGCCATGTATCCTTATTGATGGTACCAAAACTAATAGTTTCACTATTCATATTCCCTCCTCTTGGTGGTTTAATGATAACTTGTGCGTCTGGTTCAATTAGATGTATACGAAGATTACAAAGTATTGTTGATACTGTCATTTCAACTAACTTTTCCATTAATGTCGAGGCAAACTTGTACGATCGTATCTCAACTTCCCAATGTATAATGAGATCTGATGAAGAAGAAGCATCTGATGATGATGCAGATGAAGGTACAGAAGTGAATTGTATCCTACCAAGATGCGTATGTAATAAGAAGGGAAAGGTCAACCAACCAGGATTGTTCAATTGATAACTAAACTCTGCCATTTCATTATCTGATGTGGTCTTTGTATCAACTATACTTTCAACTATTATTGGTGGTATTCGAAGTAACTTTTGACGAGCCAGTCCATTACCTTCCGATAAGACATCCCCAAATGGAATTGGAGGAAGAAGAGGAAGACCGCCCCCTTTAGCAAATACAAAGTCTAGACATTGTCCTCTTGCATATATTGGATCTATAGATTGTTGTTTTAATGACGAGCCATTGATTGTAGTGCTCATCGAGAAGAGCCTTGGAGTTGCCGCTGCCTCTTGGACAGTTGTGGCAGCAGTTCCGACTGTAAATTGTGTTACCTTTTCATATACCGATGCCAATCTAGTGGTAGCAAATGTAACATTCCAAGTCATTATACAGCCATCCACTGTACCATCATCCTTTTTAGTAGAATCGAATGATACTGAAGCAGAATGAGATCCATCTACCAAATCAGCAAAGAACGGACCTGCTTCTGTTACTCTATATTGAAGAGTTGTTGATGATGCATCATTGTCATCGTTGTATTCTAATCGCTCTTTCATGAATATAGGCAGTATAGTTCTCTCTAATATCTGATTGTCATTATTGGTAGTAGACTGTATAATGTCATCTTTGTTTGTTGTCGATAATATTGCAATGGGAAGACCTCCACCTTTCATCCAATGGTACTCTATCCAAGCATCCCGTGCTTCATGTTTTGTAATGTTTGGTAGGATACGCTGTACACTGATAGATATATCGTTGAAGTCATCATTACTTTGCTCATCAAATGCATTCGATATGTGGCCATAGATATGTGTATACTCAATCGACATAGGCTTGGTATACGGCATTGATGTAAACCCATCACATAATGCATTTGCAAGGAGAAGAAACATCAACATCATCTTCATCTTCATCATTGGTATCCTTCGGGATATCACTCGTAGCTTGTCCCGAGAGTGTCAACTGAAATAGAAGATTATACCAGTAATAGGCGTTAATGCAATTAGAGCATATATCAATACAATCGTCAACATAAAAGAGAAATACCATCTTCATCAATATATAAATCAGTTTTCATATAGAGGAAACTCTATAAATGGAAGATACCCAACACAACTACAACACAGGTGCGGCTCTAAAACACACAACTCACTACCCTTACCAAATCAAGGCTCCTGATCCTATCTGTATCACCCCCCCCTGTCCCCCGTATGGTATACTGATTCTGTTGTTGCGGTGGCTTCCTCAGCTCACTCACGGCTAAAAGTTTGATTGGCATCAAAAGCTTTAGGCTTCGGGTATCTTCAAAGATACCTGAGCCTGAATGAGAACACTAACTACTCTTCTTCTTTCGATCGATGACATGACACAAATTAACCAACAACAAAGCAACAAACAATCAATACAATGATGCAACATATAGGAAACTTTTCTAGACGTGCAGGACAAAGAATGGCAGGTGGCTGTCCATATTACGGCAGTGGAGCAGCTACTACAACGACGAATAATGGCCGAAGAAGTATGGTAACGGCAACTCAGACGGCATCGAGACAGAAAGTCAAACTTGATAAAGAAGAGGAACAATTTAGAGATGTAAGTATTTGGTTCCTCACTTGATATATGAGTGAGTTTGTTGTGTGTGCTAACTGTTATAAACAGTTTATTCTTCTTTGGTATCTCTGCTAACGGAACGGTTTGCACTAGGAATACTATCAGTATGTCGAAGAAGCAATGTACTTTCAGTAAGAGGCAATACTCATCTTTGATATACCCCTAATGAACAGGAGTACTTTAAGTTCTTTGAAGTAATGATGTCCTTGTAGAGTAGTTGAAGTAGTGGCAGTGTATCGACTAATTAAGTGGACAATGATCAGCAATAGAATAGAACGAACATTATAACCGAGTAAAGATAAAAACTTGAATTTGATACCAACAACTGATCTTAATTGTTAGGCTGTTGATGAGTAATTCGATATCTAATGTACAACACACAGCCTTATCTTAGCGTTGATCCAGCAGTAACCAATACATTCATTACTTGACTTTATTTCTTTTGGCATTCTTGATGCCCTTATTCTTCCTTGTGACCATGTTGGCATTCTTAGCTCCACCAAAGCTCTTCTTCTTCTGGGGAAGCTGTAGCTCTTCCAAATCAATGATTGGTGCTGCTCCGATTCTCGCACCTCCCTGGAAGTATCGTGCTTCAACCTTCTTCTTGAATTCCTTGGACTTGTCCATGTAAAACTTGTAATCGCCACCGTACTTGACTAACTTCTTATCCTCAATGGCAACAATGGTAGTGGCAACCTTACTAATGAAGTATCTGTCATGTGATATAACCACCACGGATCCATCAAAGTGTTGGAGTGCCTCCTCGAGCATTTCCTTGGCCGGAATGTCCAAATGATTCGTCGGTTCGTCTAATATCAAAAGGTTGCTTTCCTTGAGCATCATACAACATAGTGATAATCGGGCCTTTTCTCCTCCACTCAAATTCTCAACCTTCTTCTCAACGGCATCACCCTTGAAGAGGAATTGACCTAGTAATGCACGTAACTCATTGTAGGATTGGTTAAGACTCTCACCCTGAACTGTTTCCACAACCGTCTTGTCTAAATCAAGCACGTCGGCCTGATTCTGTTCAAAGTAGGCAGGGTAGACATTCTGTCCGATAATCTCTGCAGTACCCTTATCAGGTTCCTCCTTCCCCATTAAGATACGGAGTAGGGTAGACTTTCCTGATCCATTCGACCCAATCACGGCAATACGATCACCCTTCTCAAGGAATAAATCACTATCCTCAAAGAGTGGATTAGCACCATCGCCATATCCATGACTTAGTCCCTTCACTTCTGCCACCTCGGGACTTATACGTGGTGCGGGTGGGAAACGGAATTTGAACGGCTTACCAACAAACGGAGGTTTCTGGACATAATCTGGACTTTTCAACTGTTTCTCAAGCTGTGCCTCACGTTGCTTCACGGCCTGGGGTTGCTTCAATCTAAACTTGTTAATCCATTGACGCTCTTCCTTAATCTTCTTCTCTTGGGCATTATACGATGCATTCCATGAATCCATACGTGCCTTCTTTAATCCTAGGAACTTGGAGTAATTGCCTTGATATTCCGTACATATCCCACCCTCGGCATCAACAATTTTGGTACATACCTGATCTAGGAATTCACGATCATGACTAACGATTACCATTGGTATGTTCTGATTACGTAAGAATGCTTCTAGCCATTCCACACTTTCTAGATCAAGATGGTTTGTAGGTTCATCTAAGAGAAGAATGTTGGGATCTATGTATATTGTATATGGGAAGGAGTGGAAGGTTCATGAGATTTTGGACACATCTTGTGCACAATATTGAAAATTCATATATCAGATGTCAACTTACCCTGAAGTAATACCTTCCCTAAACCAATACGCATCTTCCATCCACCACTAAACATATTAACTTCATATTCACCCTCCTCTTGTTCAAATCCCATTAAATCCATAATCTTCGAAACACGTGCATCTAAAGCATTCACATTCTTAGCATCAGCCTTACCTTGTAACTTTTGCATCCTATCCAATACTTCTTGCATTTTTTCGGCATCATTTGCATCACCACTCATACCCTCCAACTCTTTTTCAGCTGCTGCCAATTCTTCCATGATCTGATTCTCTTCGACAAAAACACTCATAAATTCCTCACGCAATGTCCGTGTTAATACAATTTCATCAATAAATTCTTGTCGTAACATTGCCACCCGTAAGTCTTTAGTAGATTTAATAACATCACCGGCAGTGGGTTCTAATTCACCCGATAAGATACGTAATTGTGTAGTTTTCCCGGCACCATTGGCACCGACTAATCCAATCCGATCACCTGTCTGTACACCCCACGTTGCTGATTTAAGTACAGGTTGATCTCTAAAAGTTATGGCAATATTTTCTAATCGTAATGCCGTGTAGTCTGGTTGTGATGATTCCATTATACGAATGCGGGGTGGGGGACGTTCTTTACGTATACGTTCCTCTGCTGTTAGTTTTTGTTTCTTCTCCTTCTTCTTTGGTTCTTCCTTTGTTTGGGGTGTATCTGTAGGAGCGGCATCTCCTTTATCTGCCGAAGCGGCACCATTGACACCATTGACATCACCCGGATCAACTAATGCAAATTCATCTACATCTTCACTACCATTAGCTTCCCGTTCTTCTAGTTCAGCAACAGTAATACCAAGTTGTTTCGCTCTCTTCTTCTTTGCCTTCTTTTCTAACTTTTCAGCATCCTTAGCTGCCTTCTTCATTGCCATTTTTTGTTCTTTTTTGGATAGTGGTGCATCCCCGTCTATACCACCATCTATACCATCTTCACCGCTGTCGTCAGTATTGACACTGCCGGCATTCTTCTCAGCAGCTTCCATTTCAGCTAAAGCTTTTAATGCTTTCTTACGTTTATTCTTTTCAATTTCATCTTTCTCCTCTTTAGCTAATCGTTCTTGTTCTTTCTGTTGTTTCTTTGCTTCTTTTTGTTGTTTCTTTTGTAATGCCATTTGTTCTTTTTTGGAGAGGGGTTCATCTTCTAGGAAGTCGAGTGTTGCTACTGATGTACTACTTTGTTGTTGTGAGGTGTCGGGGGTAGAGGCAGCGGCATTTTCTTGAGCTTCAATGGCCTCGAGGGCTGCTAATGCTGCATCTTTGGCATTTGCTAACTTTTTATTACCCTTCTTCTTCTTTGCATATAATGCTGTGGATGTAGTAGTTGATATTGGTATTGTAGAGGAGGTTGATATTGTAGAAGATGCATAAGATGTGTATAAAAGTTTTCTTTGCAATGTTGAGTCGAATGTATTTTGATTTGTTATACCACCGCTCGGAGTTTGTTGCGGTAGAGTGAAACCATTTGCTACAATCGGTATACCGAGAGCTAGTAGTAGTGATATCGGTGGAAATAGGAGCCTCATATTGGTTGTATTATGTTGCTATTTGGGTGCTATTTAAAATTGTGGCTTACTTCAAAATGCGTCATTCTTCTACGAACTTACCCGTACGGCTAAGATACCGCCTTCCAATCACATTATTGAATTGCAATTATATTTCTCTTCATTTAATACCAACAATATGAGTGATGAAGATATTTTGCTAAGAGTTAAAGAAAATGACCCCACATTTAATGAGCTCTCTCTCCTAATACATGGTCGTACTTATGATTGGAAGAGGCTCGGAGAAGCCATAAGAAACAATACATATATCAAGGTATTAACATGTGGTGGTCTTCCTTTTGGTCTCCAACACAATACCTTGTTTCAAGAGTTTTGTCGAGGATTAGCTGACAATAAGTCAATTGAAGAATTAAGAGTTGGTTGCAACCTTCTGGATGGTATGCTTAGCCCATTTATCGAACAAAACCACAACCTCCGTACTCTTCATGTTTACCGCGGTCATTATCAAAACATTACGGTGCTTTGTGAAACATTATCAAAGTCCAGTTCTTTACAGAAATTTATTATTGCAGAACTTCATTTTAGTGATGAAGAACTAAAGGATATTACAATGGCACTTGCTAATCATCCACAATTGACTGAAATTGATTACAGCAAAAATAAAGTAGAACTGAGGGGTATTAATGCTTTATCAACTTTACTGGGCAGTCCACAGTGTTTGGTGACCGACCTCAGTCTTTGGGATTGTTCCCTTAATGATGAAACTGCACATATTTTTGCTGGTGCATTGACAAACAATAGAAGTCTCAGGAGGATGAGCCTAGCTGAAAATCCCGATATTTCCATTACGGGCTGGAGATCCATTATCCCCCAGTTATCATCATTCGAGGAGGTTAAGTTGTGGGGAAATTCTATTGATACTGAGGCTGCAAGATTATTGGCAGATGTTATAGTAAATAGCAACCACTTGCAAGAATTGAACATTGCCTCAAGCAATAGGATCGATACGACAGGCTGGCAGTGTATCTTTAATGCCTTGCAACATTCAAGTTGTACCCTCAAGAATATGCTTCTTCATCACAACAGTTTTGATGATGATGATCTTGTTAATCTGACACAAGCTCTAGTTTCGGGAAGCTGTTCATTAAAAGTATTGGCCCTAAGTAACATATCCACCATCAGTGATTGGGGGCCATTGATAACTCTATTACAGAGTCCACTTTCAAAACTTGAGGAATTAGATATTGAAGATAGTAGCACAATCGATGACGATATCATTCCTATTGCAAACTCTCTTGTGGGAAATACGAATCTCAAATCATTGATTTTGACTCTCCACAAGCGGACGGAAAGTACTTGGGAAGATTCTTTTGTTCGACTACTTTGCAATGAGGCAACAATTATCGACACATACAACTCAAACCACACATTACAAGGAATTACCAATTCTTATTATGCTTTACCTGGTAAACTTGGTCGTCTATTACGGATCAATCAAGAAAATACTCCGGCCGAAGCTGCCCGACGTAAAATCATTCAGGTACATTTCAGTGGTGATATATCCATGGAGCCTTTCATTGATATGGATTGTGAGGTTTTCCCGCATGTTATTGCTTGGATGGCAAGAGATGGATACGGCAGGTCTTTGGTTTATCAGTTCTTACGAAACTTTACTTTTATGCTTGATGTCAGTGGAGCGAAACAATCCGAGAGTGCATCATCAACCAGGCCAACAAAGCGTCCAAGGGTATAGGTTATGGAGGGATAGACATATTAGAGTGGTAAAATAGATATACTAGTTTTAGTTTAGTTCATCTATTAAGCGTACAGCTTTCATCATCTTGACCGCTTGTTGTGATGGAAACCATTCTTTGTCCATTCTTTTGGTAACTCGTTGACTTTGATATGCCTCAGTCTCATACCATCACGAGACATGCTCTTGCCATTTCTATCTAAATTCTCATATCCGTTCTTTACAAGTGCATCCAAGAATTGTTCCGGCCTTAGTGCATATCTTAATTGGGTAAGGACGAAGTCTGATACCATCCCAGCTTGGCAACATTCTTGGAATGCCTTGTTTGCACTTGATATTTTGATTTTGTCTGGTAAATCTAATCTACCACAACATTTGATGAACGTGCCATATATCACTGGATTAGGAACAACTCCCCGATATGGCTCTTTCCGAATACGATTTAGTGTTTGTTTTGCAATCTGAAAAGCCCTCTGCTGACTTTCTAATGAGGTCTTTATCATTCTACCATTTTCATCTTGTATCGTATCGGCAAAAGCACATGCATTCAACACCATGGAGTAAGACTGTACTGTTGGCTTTGTTTCTATATATCCCTTGGCAAAGGTACTTTCCATCATATTCAAGACTTTTAATGCTCCTTCTGCCTTTTGTTCCGATGGACTTCGTGCCCATGCAGTTTGTGCTAGAATGTAACATCGTTGAGTAGTTCTGAGTATTGATTCCTCACCTCTTTCAGCTGCAGCTGCCATATCATCTTCCATTCGTTGTAGTAGCTCCATGGCACGCTCTCCAGCATCGACAGATCCACATGAAGACCAACCGTATAAAACAGATAAACAGGCATAGGTATTCGGACGTAGTGAATCGATTTTCTCACCCAACTTTGTCATGGCAACAAGAAGTTCATCTCCGACAACTCCAGAATCTGGTCGTCGTAGTACTGAATGAGCATCAATAACGGATGTGAATGCAAATATTGGATTCGTCTTGTTATAATGATGGGAGGGTAGTAGCTCTTTGTATCCCTGGCGGTACATGCCAATCATCTTTCGGAGGAGTTTCAAAGCACGGTCAGGACTCTTCGGATCCATCCTTCCAGCACCCTTGGTGTAGTGATAGATGATGTAAGCGAATGATCGTTCATCTGGCCGGACATCGGCATTCCCGGCATGATGGAACTTGAGCATCCTGTCTAAAACATATTCAGCTCGTCTACCTCCTTCCGGAGTACGAGAACGAGCCCATTGTTGGATTACCGTATTGAATGAGAACGAGTCTGGTCGGATGGGTAGGTTCTCATCTTCTATCCCATCCATACTCCGTGCTGCCGAGCTCTCATAGTTATCTACCATGGATAATAGCATATCCTCAGCCTCGGCCACTCTTCCATTGTATGCATGTGAATCAATAACAGCATTAAAAGTTCGTATGTTTGGCTTAACCCGTGGGTAGCCATTCTCATGTCGCTCTTGCATATGACTTAATATCTCAGAGCACCGCTCACCAGCCACACCCTGCTCTCCACTACGAGACCAACACGCACACACCATTGTGTAATGAAAGACGTCTGGTGATTCATCTATATCACCATGAAGATAAAGTGATTCCATACCTCGAACAACAGCATCGGCGGCTAACGCTGCATCCAACTTGCCATTCGGTATACGTTGATATGTGTTGAGTACTGAGGCAAAGGTATATGCGTCAGGCCGATATTTTCGTGCTAACATTCTACCAAGAATAGACTCGGCTGCCTGTCCAGCATATAATGGATTGGGTGGTCGTTGATATTTACTGTCGGTGTTGGTCATATTCTTCTGTTCAAGTACTGCTCTCGGATCCGACTTTTTAGATTGATTCTTCTTTCCCCCTTTGTCAGTATCCATCTTCCTCCCATTGGTGTCCTTGTAATACTCAGCTAATGATGTAACATGCCTCGTTGCCGAATTAGATATCACTCCCAATGCAATATTGTAACTTCTCATATTCGGTTTAACGCTTGGCATGTCTAATTCATCTGCTAAACTCTCCATTCTATCTAAGATTCTCATAACACTCGCCGCGTGATCACCACTCTTTTCTCTAGAGTAGGCAACAAGTACCGAGTTGTAAACTTCCACGTCAAGATCACGTGCCTTGTTATGTTGACGATATGCATTATATGATGTCCTACCGGTAGTTGGCTGAGGCAAATCATCGTCTAAGTCTAACATGTCGGCATTATCTGATGATTCATCTATTCTCCTTGCACCTCCTCCCGACGAGTCACCGCTAGCATTATTATGTGATCGTTCATGTGTCCGTCTTGCCCAGGCCTCCAATCTATCCACAACTACCATGGCCTGTTCAATCCGTTCTCTATCAGTTAATAACTTTCGCCGATGTTGAGATGATGAAGAAGGCGACGAAGACGAGGATCGCCGATTGTTCTTCTTGGAACTTCCATCATTACCACGACATCCACGTAACCAGCCGTGTATCACTAAGGAATAGCTCAATGCATCTGGCTCGACATCATCTCCGCCATCAGATGAGGACTTTTCCATACGATTGAACAATATCTCTTGAGCGTTATATGCCGCATATGGATTGTACCTTGAGGCTCTACTCCATGCATTCAACACTGAGTTGTAATTGATAGTGTTGGGTGGGAATGTCAGCTCGTTGAGACGAGGCTCGTACCAATTTGGATCATTGTTGGCCTCGGATTCTGCTTCCTCTTCTTTGATTTCTAATGCCGCTGTAATGTTGTCATCTGATGAGTTGTCTTCAGTTGCACTATCTTCCATGGTTGCCGATGACCACGACCCTTTCATCCATTCTTCATACTTGCTACTAACTTGTTTGTATCCTTTCTTCTCCTCCTCTTTCTCTTCTCTATCTTCTTTAGGTGCCATGTATCCATCACTCTCATCACCTTCGTATCCGTAACCAACCGTGGCACTATTTGATTTCCATATACCATTCTCACCAACACGGTCCTTATATCGATTATACTTGATAATCATATCCTCTAACATGTCTTGTGCCTCCTTTGCTGGATCATAGCCCGATGAATGACTATTACTATCCCTCGACGACGAAGAACGTCTACCATTATTCTTCCCTTTATTATTATAATCATTCGATGATGAATCAGTCATGACACGTAACGCTGAACAACTTTTAGCCAAAGCATTCATAACCGCCGAGTATGTATAACAGTTTGGTCGCATGCCTGGTTCACAATTCGGTAGTGATAATAAATCTTGTTCCTCCTTTACTAAATCTTCATTCACAATAGTACTGCCACCACTATTGCCATTCTGAATATCATGACGTTCTGGATCATAATGTCCAAGTGTAATCATCAATCCTAATAATTGCTTCGCTCGTTCGGCAGCTCGGGCAGTTAATTCATCAGCCTTGGCTGCCTGTGATTTCTTCCATTCGACATAGCTCTCTTTCCCATACTTGGTATTATTATATGCTTTGACATTTGATGATGGATCATTACTATTGTCAGATTGCTGGTTTTGATTGTTAGGTTGTTGTTCATAGTGATAATCATGTGCCAATGCTGTACACTTTACCCATGCATCTATCACAGCCGTGAATGTGACAACATCTGGTTTGACACGGTCATTCCCTCGCTTCTTCTTCTTTGATGATGATTTAGGATCATCTACGACCTTGAAGTTTGTAACCTTTCGATCTTCACGAAAATATGGCACACCTGCCTTTATCTTATTCTCCTTGAATTTATCCATGTCAACCCCGCCGTCATTAGCAGCACTACTGCCATCCTCAGTGTCATCATCCTGAACTTCATCAGTCTCACCGTCATCCAACCTTCCATCATCCTCGACTACCAAATCTTCAACACCGTACCTCCATTCTCGTATCATTTCACCTAATAATAATTCCGCCATTTCACCGGAACTTGAATGATAAGACTTACTCCATGCGTTGATTGCTGCATTATATGAGATAGTCGATGGTGCCAAATATATATCCTTGGTGGATTTGTAGGTTGATACTAACTTGTTATGAATACGATGGGCACGTTGTGCTGCTGCACCTAGTGGTAGTTGTTGTTCCTTGTTAGTATTGCTTCTGTTTTTACCTCGTTTTCTTCGTTGCTCTTGATGTTGTGGATGTAATTGCAACTTTTGCTGCTGCTGTTGAGTATTAGATCTTCTAGTATTCCGTCGTCTTCTACGATCTCTCCTTTGCAAATCTCTCTTCTTCTTCTTAGTACTCTCATTATCAAATCCATATGGTGAATAGAAACTAGAACTTCTACTTCTATTTGCCTTCTTCTTTTTGGTATATTCCTCATTACCACTACCCGGTAATGGTCGTCTTTGACTCTTTGCCCATGCATCCATGACTACTGTATACATTTTAGTAGTTACTCGTACTCCTGTATTATCATTATTTGTATTATTGCCATTGTTAGTATTGGTATTCACTTCATCTACGACACGTTTTAATAAGTATTCACATGTTATAGCTGATGAAACTGTAGAGCGACGTGCATGTGATGTCATTAATGTTGTTATTAAATTAACATCATCTGATGTTAGTTGCTGTTGTTGCTGCTGTGTTTCTGAGTTCTCCTCTTTCTCACTATTAGTATTGATGTAAGGAGAGGGATAGTTGAGTATCCGAGCCGTAGTCTTATCTAACCATGAATCATATGGTACATTTGTATTAGTTGATGCATCCCATTGTTCATTTGGTCTTCTATCATCATCACTTCTGCTATCCTCATTGTCATCTTGATTAAGCTGCTTTTTAGACTTTGATCGAAGCTTAATGTTGATACGACGATCTTTACTCTTATTGTCGCTAGAAGTAGATGACGAGGACGACGGCGTATTCTTATTGGCTTTAGATCTACTGCGCTTAGTGGATGACTTTCTTGTATTGGATGATGTTGGATATCTATTTGCATCTGCCCTTGCTAATTGCAATACAGTCTGTGATGGTTGTTTTTGTGCATAAGATGTGTATGTGGAGATCGTATAGGCAGCATGTCTACTTCTACCGCCACCGACGAATGCCACAGACCTTCTATTAGTACTTGCAACATGATAGTAACCATGCCGTATTCTGGATGGATGCATCGACAATGAATATACATACAAGTTGGAGCCATGTGATTTGTTCCCCCTGAAAAAGGTGATGGATGACGGCAAGATTAATTGGCATAGGAAAAGTGATATGATGGATATCAGCTCTAAATGTTTACCCCATATCTTACGCCGTTGTCTTTGATTAACTGTTCTATGCATTGGTAGATTCATACTTATTCCCTCTATAGGTACTATTGCAATTGATAATCTCCTAAAGATGATGCACCCCACAAAAAGTTATTAGAGAGTGCAGAGGTATCCTTCTATATCTTTTACAATATGAGGATTGGTACTTCCAGAATACTACCATTCGAAAGAGAATTAAATTCTGATCTAGACACTGTGATGTTAGTATACTGAACCAAATAATAAAGCCATACCAGTCCTCATTCAATAGTGATATTAGAGGTTGGCTTTATTGACAAATTTTGCTTAGCATCGGGCACCGGTATCCTCCAAGTCACGGGAGTAAACTCCATAGAGATATCCTTACTCTTAAATTAAGTTACAAGTAAGTGGTCGATAGCCTTATTCTAGTATATAAAATGGGCAATATTACATCCACAGATAGTAGACGACGTAGTGGTGGTATTGATAATGATGTATTGGTGGCGGCGCCGGCGGCGGTGGAGGGTCGACCACAAAAACGTATTAAACTAACAAACAAAACTAATGATGGTTCACCCAAACATACCTCAGTTAGTAGTAACAATACATCATCTTCAAGCGGTGATGGTACTGATAAAACTGCTGATAATGATGATATAGAGGAACTTACATTACCAGCCGAGTGTTATGCCCTCGTACTTGAGTATTTAGACTATCAAACGGTACTATCGTGTGCACTAACATCACGAGTTATACTTCATGATGCCATGCCATTGGTTAAAACACTACATATTGATACGGCATTACAGATGAATATTCCATTAGCGGCAAGGTTTAGAGATGTACGACATATCAATTTGTATTCCCTTCTCAAAGGGAGAGTTGCTGTTGATGAGTATGACGAAGATGGTAGAGAATTATTGTCTGTTAATGATGATGCAGTTACTCAAGTTATCCCGTTTCTTAGCCAATTTGACAATTTATCAAGTGTGTTCTTTGGGGGTAGGTGGATTGATGGGGGAATTGCTGCATTCTGTTCATATGAAAAGCTATGGAATACTCATGGCGATTCGGGTCATCATGATATAGGCAGAGTACATACCTTGATTAACTTGATTTCTTCTTCTTTTCGTTCTGATGGTGGGTTACGAAACAGTGTGCAGGTAATGGGATTACGCTGCCCTTACTCTCGTAAAGTTTATAATCATGAGAATGAGACTGAATGTGAAGTATGCAAGAGAGCATGTCGATCCTTCCCACTAGATCAAGTGATAAACTTTGATAATTTGGGTTCATCTGATGGTTTAGAAGGTTTATTTACTTGCAAAAGGACACCTTGCCTTGATGTTTGCTTGTCAAGGTCGGTAATTGAAAGTATTGTTGAAGAAAGACCCGGGGGTAGAGATATGCTTCGATCTAATGCACGTTTACTTCATCTTTTGGGAAAGGGAAGTATGAGTGAGATTCGTTCGGATGATGGGGAATCGTTATTCATTGTACAGTTTGTATTTAGACAGAAAAAGGAACTCAAAAGAGTGATTAAGTATGCCGAGCTAAATACGAAGGAGATATCCGGTGAGATCGTTAACAAGGCATTATGGCACTCTTTTGCAAAAGGACAGGGATATAAAGTCCCCCCAAAAGATCGGTGCTACTTGTCTAGAAGCGCGTTAAAAAGTTTGGTAGATAAATACGATCTCCCAATAGACAAGGAAGAGTTTGGTATGCAAGCTGCCAATGTAAGGAACTTGGCACAGATTGTCAAAGGCTTGAACAGTGATAGTGTCGTCCGGCATTCTTGTTTAAATTTGCTCAGACATCTCCTCGAGGATTTAGGAGAAGGGGCAAGTACAACTATTCAAAAGGTTGTTGATCTAGGAGTGGTTCCAACATTACTTGAGATCTTGTCTAAAAAGCATGGTACACGACAAAAGCATGTTTTGGAATTATTGTCTATCATTGCTTTCAAGGGGAGTGACGGTAATGCTCAAGTATTGATTGATGCTGATGCTGTGCCAAAACTTTTGTTGCTATTATCTAGTGAGTCTGATGATAATGTTGTGAAGGAATCGGTATTGGTATTAAAACATTTAGCAAGTAGATCTACTGCAATCAGAGATGTTATTTTAAAGAAAGGAGGATTGGCAAGTTTGTTACAGCTATCTCGTCAAACGAATACCCCAGGCAATCAAGACATTCTTGCGGCGGTGGAGTCTCTTTTATTTGGGGTGCCTGCACCCGATCTTGATGAATGTGAAATCAGCTTGAGGGTATTTTCTCTACTTCTCGACAATTATAGTACCGATGAATTTGATTGTAAGGTTCTCTCCTACATTTGTCACACACCGAGTAAACATCAAAAGGCAATGATTGAGGCTGGGTTATTCCCTCTTCTACTAGACTTGATGAACTTGTCTCCCGAAGTTCAGGAGCCAGCATTAGAGACTATTCGAAGTCTTTTAAGGCACGATGAATCTCTAGTTGAAGAAATTATTGACAGTGATAAGTTTCCTAGCCTGATATCATCCATGTTTAGTCCTTTGAAAGAAGTTCGAAATGAATCGTGTGAGATACTCAGTTGTATATTGAATGGTAAGAGTACATTGTTTTATTGATAAGGAACATATAACCTATTACTCACCTTTGAATCCATCGGTTGCAGGTACAAAGGAACAAGTCGGTTTTTTAGTTGCTCAAGGATGTATTAGAGCTTTGTGTAGTGTACTTGATATGAGTCATCCAGTGTTGGTAATCAATGCTTCGTTGTCCCTAGTCAAGGTAAGACATCACATCATCTGTACTTCCTGTCGTGTCATATAGCTAATCCACCTATTTTTGAATAGATTTTGAATCATCGTATGACTGAAGCAAATCCAACCGGCCTTGATATACCAGATGGGGAAATAGAGTGTATCAAGAGCAAGTTAATTGAGTTAGAGGATGAAATGGCTCCAAACAAGTGGGAAAACTTGAAAATGTTACTAGGTGAAGTCAGAGCGAAATTAGAAAAAGAGGAGGAAGAAGAGGAAGTCTTAGCTACAGCTTGGCTATTCCCTTGGCTACAATACAAATAGGCACATCACATTAATTATTCAGACATCAACTAATTACATCTATTTAGTCACATGGGTTAAAGTTAGCCTGGAAACTCTCTCTCACTCTTCATTCTCTCCTTAGATTGGGAGAAACCCCCTCTTAAACCCGGGGGTTGTCAAAGTGAAGAACCACGTTCAATGACACACCAACAAAATTGCAGGGCAGTTGGACAAATATAAGAACACATCTACCAAGTCTCAATATCAGCCATGGTAGTCTGAAAATCAAGAGCCGACGTTGAATGACCTAATTTCTCATGAGGGACATCCGATACCACCGTTGCCGCGTCAAAGTCCAAACTTGAACTCTTGGTAACAGTCGACGTAGTAGCCTCGGGAGTACTACCACCATCCACATCCGATGAAGATTCATCAGAGGAAGAGGAAGGTTCATCAGCACCAAGGATACCAGTAAGATCCCAGGGACAGAATTCACCTTGATTCCAATCACGACATGCCGAACATAGTGCACATAGCATGGCATTTGGATCAGATAGGTTACAGCTATGTGGCATGTTTACACTGCTGCATACTGCAACAGAAGATGACGATGTAGACTTGGGGACAGAAGCAGCAGAAGCGGAGGCGGTGGTCGTGGTTAACATACCACCACCAAGTACATTCTCAACTAAATCATCATGAGAACTTCCCAACCCCAACTCACAGTTGGTATCATTATTCATGGTATAATCTAAATCAGCAACCTGACTAGTAGTCAAGGGTAATCCGGATGATCCACCAGCACCTAAACTTGATGATGATACGGGTAGGGTTTGGGAGGTATATGCCGGAGTTACCTCAACGGTATTACCACTACCACTAACACGTGCGGTTAATGTAGTTTCCTCTAGGGGATTGGAATCCAGGGGATTGGAAACGGATACAGCCGGTGTTGATTCCTCTACTTGATGACCAATAAGTACCTTGCCTTGTCCACGGACACCACCCTGAATCTTACGTTTCTTTAAGGTACCACCCCGTGTAAAATCGGAATCACTCTCTCCACTTGATTCAGTTTCGGATATTTGTGAAACACGACGACCTTGTCTAGTTCTACCCAAGGTCGATAGTCGTCGTGAGGCCTTCATGGATTCATGAGAGTTGGCAGTATGTATACCAATTTGGGATGTACTTGGTATAATAGTCTTGGTAGTGGACGTCGTTGCAATCTTGGATTTCTTGGTGTATGATCGTCGTGTGGTCTTCTTGGTGGGCATCTCTTTTTCAAGGGTGGAATACTTTTTACGTTTCTTGGTATATGTCCTCTTTGCACCACCCTCGGTAGCTATTAAACTACCCTCACTTTCACTTGATACCATACCAGAACAATTAGCACGTGCCATGGTAACTAAACATCCATTACCACCCTGTTCACGTGCGGCAACTTCCTGTAATGTCAAAGAACATTTATTTGACTTTTTACGTAATTCCTCAACTTTAGGTTTCCAATATCGTTTACGATTATTCACAAACCAATTAGTTAATTGTTTTAATTCAATACCCGTATCATTCATAATGTTAATCTTTTCATCCTCGGAGGGATAGGGATGCTCGATGTGGTTAGGGCTCATCATCCATGCCTTGAGATATTCCACGGCAAAGGAGGAGAGGGCTGTCTTCTTCTTGGAGGATAAGGCGCCGATGCCACGGCCACGGTTGGTCGATTCACCTGAATGATGTTGCGGACTTGCTCCTCGTGAGGTTGCGGATGATAATGAGGATGGTCGACGTGTATACGATCTCTTCTTTTTAGGTGGTGTCACATCGGATGATACAGAAGCTTCATCATCTTGATCGTCAACCGGTGTTTCCTCCTTGATTGTTGCTGCGAGGAATGCAGCAGCTGCCTTGGCGGACTTACGTACCGCACGTCCACGCTTGGTAGGTGGTGCCTCTGAGGAGGAGGAGGATGCTAGGGCTTGGATAGTAGGTGACATCTTGGGAGTATATCTTTTATTGCAATAGATATAATATCTTATGTGCAACACTCTAACGCCTTAAGTGGGTGCGGGCTGGGTGCGGCGTAGGATTGAAAGGCAGCTGAGATGAGAGCCCTTGAATTCTTGGTATATACTCTAGAGGAGACTATAATGTGGTGGTTTATATAGACCGTCCACTTGGTTTCATATGATATGAAGGCGAGATCGTAAAGTTATATGTCGCTGAAGGGCTTAGTGACTTTTTCTATTGCAACAGAGAGAGGCAAGCGATATTGAGTGAGTGAGCTGACATGTATGATATTATTGCAATATTGATATGGAAAGATGTAGTGTCGAGTTGTGCGTATATATATTGCAATACACCTGTGTAGCAGTTCAATTCACCGAGGTACACCCAAGATAATCTAGTTCTCAGTTCTCATCGACACAAAAACATATCCTTTGCAATACCCTATGACGCCGCCGCCGACACTCTATAAACACAACACAATATATTACGCACCTTATCGTCTTGATATTATTGTTGGGAACAATAACAATAAAGAAAGCCAACGCTGTATTACTAATTTATTGTAGGGCGCTTATGAATTTGTGTTGTAAATTTTGTGGATGGGAATTAGTGTTGCACTTTTGAATTTTCTGAACAGCTGCGAGCTCTCTATTTGACAGATTGCAAGCAGATTTATTATAGAGCACCCGTAATGTTCAATTTTTTTGGTTTTTTAAGGATTGAGTAATTTATTAGATATCTTAATTTCAGTAGTACGAGATGTCAAGTAAATGCTCAACTACAGCCGGAGCCAGTCAGAGCCATAGAATCCAGCGCACAGATGACGAGGCCTAATTTGTTCGGGAAATTAGGTCGTAATGACAATATTGTGGAATTGTGAATATCATAAGTTACATGTGTGTCTTTAAAACGAGAAAACGTAGGGAGAGTTCGCATAGTAAGTGCGTTGAGGAATTACTCCCCATCAAACAGATAAATTTGATCGCCAAAATAGTCCAAATAATACGTAAATGTGAGTGTTTCGGCGATCAATTTTTGCGACATAATATATTCGCATGGAAGGCATGGGGTCACAAAAGAAAGAACTCCAAATATGGTATCTTTGGTTCTTTTCAGCCTGGATATTCGTGTGCTTCTGTGCTCGAGCGCACAAAATGGAATGTGGAAGACAAAGACCAGACTCTCGACTGCCTATGTATGTTCTCTATCTCTGATTTTAGTATGCTTTGTTTGTTTGTGTGTTTTGTTTGTATTTATTGTTATGAATCTTCTCTGCCTGAGACTGTAAATTGCAACTTGCAACCCCTTTTGCCTTTCAAGTAGATATGTAATCAATATACCCAACTTTCTCGAGATATGTACCAGCTTATAACCAACTTTCTCAAGATACTGTCACTGCTAACTTGTGTAGTTTCACTAGAGCACTAATAGCATGACCTGTAACATCTAGTCGTTGTTCAAACACTTGGATCCCGCCGTATCCCAACCCTCCATTGCCGACAATACAATTCATTTGATACTTGATCTTGTGTCCATTGGATAAAGTATAAGGCATTCTTTGCATGCATTGTAAACAACTTATCAAGTTCTTCTGCGTCTTTAGTATCTTCTTGACGATTGATACGAATACCCTCAGCCAGTGCATCCAAGCCACATGCAATCTCTACAGTTTCTATATTCTTATAAAAGCTTTGACCTCGGGATAGTTGATACTTCCATGATCTAGATTGACAAATCTCTTGACACATGTCTAATATATACTTCTTCACTTCTGCAAGACGTATCTTTACATGTTGATTATTGTTGCTGTCTATTGATAATATATCATGATACTTCGAAAAGCATAGCACTTGCCATATGCTGTAGTTTATATCAACATCGTCTTCAGTATAATAGTAGTTGGAATAGAATGCAAATGCTTTATCCATTGATTGCAATACTGACTGACATGTGTTAGCCGATATAGGTACAGAAAGCAGTATATCATGAGCATTCAATAAGGCAAGCATAGCCTCGCCTGGATAAAAATCAACACCGCGGAGATAGTTGGTATCTTTGTTGTTGAACTCGATACTGAATGCTCTATTGTCTAGTTGTTGTGATAGTATACCTTGTACTAATCCGTCTATCATTTCTTGTATCACCACTTCATTTCGATTAAGTATCGATAACGAACATGCATCACACATGCCGAGTAAAAGCAATGCTGAATGACCAATGGTTGATGTTTCTAATAGCATATCTTCTCTCAAATGTACTCCATCTCCAGATTCATTGCTTTGTAGATTAGATTGATATATAGCTAGAGTACACTTGATTGCATCAGTGAGTTGCTTCCGTATCAACATCGCCTCTAAATCATCGTCATCATTGATGTTGATGAGGTATTGCAATGCTTTTGATGCATCCCATGCCGCGGCTAAATCTCGAATGGGCATATGAACATGTTCACATTTTCCATCCATGGGATAGCAATGGTAATAGAATCTATTTGTCGTGGTGTCAATCATGTCTATACCAAAGAATCGTATCATTTTGTAGAGCACATCGTCATGTTGATGGGTAGTAGGTATCCTATGATTGCTATTCGATGTTGTTGATGACGAAAAAGCCAGTGTTGATGACAAGAGAGTAAAACAACATATTATTAATACTACCAATGATAACATCCTCTTTAGACGAGGAATGATAACTGAATGATACAAAGAAGCTACGATTGTAATAGCAGAGTTACTAGAAAAATATTAGCCCTTTGTCCTTTAGTAGTAGCCCTTCAGATTTGCCCCCCCCCCAGTATGTATTAAGATGTACCTATATTTGCTGTTGCATGCGTTGAGTATCAAAGGAACTTCATATATCGTCAATTATATTAACGAGTTGTTTTGTATTTCAGCTGATGATAAGGGCAGAATTCGAGCTTAGTACTGAGGTAGTACCAATAAGTCGTCATGAATTCCAATAACCAATCGCCCTCTCTCAAAACTCACTAACTATCACCTAACTCAATAACTCAACCCTCTCTCTCATTTATCAGATAGCCGTTATTTGATATGCTAGACGTACAGACCGCATCTACTCTACTTCTCTTCATCATCACAGTTGCATTGGTAGTAATATTAGGGCGGCGCACTGCAAAACAAACTACTGCGAGTCTAACGATGGACACATCATTCAAAAAGGATGATAATTGTGAAAGTGGTGGTGATAATAAGACTATCATGACTACTAATACTAATTTGAATGATAACATGTCACTGTGTGCGGCATGTGGTAAGAGTGGTGATGATCTCAGGGAATGCACGGCATGTAGGTTAGTAAAGTATTGCAACAGAGATTGTCAAATTTCACATCGATCGAAACATAAAAAGTTATGTAAACAACGTGCTGCTGAGTTAAGTGCCGGAGACAATAGTACCGTAGATACTCTATCGGTATGTGCCAATTGTGGCAAGGGTGAGGCGGATGAGAGTAATAAACTCAAATCATGCGACGCATGCAAAATGGTAAAATATTGCAGTAGAGAATGTCAGATAGCTCATCGCCCTTTGCATAAGAAAGAGTGTAAAAAGCGAGCTGCTGAGTTGCATGAAGAGGCATTGTTCAAGTTGCCTCCACCTCCAGACGATTGTGACATATGTATGTTACCCCTATCCCCACGTACAACAGCAAACACATACTATTCATGCTGTGGAAAAATAATGTGCAAAGGTTGTGACTTTGCTTACCACATTCGGGATTCTGATCCCAAATCAGATACCAAATGTCCATATTGTAGAAGACCAACTTTTGGTGGTTCTCTGGAAAGTATTAGTGAGAGGTTTGAGGAGCGTATGAAGGCTGGCGATGCGAATGCATATCATGAATTTGGTCGAAATCTTTGGACTGGGCGGTATGTGACACAAGATCGCTTTAAGGCAATGAAATTATGGCACCAAGCGGGGGAAATGGGATGTACTGCAGCGTATCATGATATTTGTGATGCATATTTTCGTGGTGAGGGTGGTGTAGAGAGGGATATGAAGAAGTGTCGGTATTATTGCGAATTAGCGGCCATGGGGGGATATGTAAAGGCAAGGATGGATCTAGGTCTTTTAGAGATTAATGCAGGTAGTGTGGACAGAGCTGTCAAACACCTTTTGATTGCAGCTGGCTGTGGAAGTAGTCAATCTTTGGATATAATCAAACAACTTTATTCAAGGGGTGAAGCAACAAGGGATGAATATACCAAAGCTTTACGGGTGTTTCAATCATATCTACCAGAGATTAGAAGTAAGCAGAGGGACGAGGCTGCCGAGTTTCATGAGAGTTGCAAGTATTATTGACATGGTGATGATTATTATAGCCAAGGGAGGTACATATTGTTTTGGATTACGGAATGAAAATAGAGGATCCAAAGGATACCGATGCGAGATGTTCCCAAAGATGAGTACTCTAGTCTATAGCTTGTAATGCTTACTTAGTTTACTACTTTCCCAAAACTAGTACAATATATACCTCGATATTTCTAGTTTAAGTAGCCTCTGCAATTGTTAGATCACACAGTTGCATGGAATACGTTTTGATTGATCATTCTCGATGTTGAAATTATAATATTGTAGCAAAGCTCCTCCCCATTCTTGATGCCCCTCATACTTTTCCCTTAGCGATCAAACGACTGAAGACTATATATGGCGCTTACTTCTTTGTGTGAATAGCAGCAGCTTCTGTACCTTGGTAATCTATAATAATGGGTAACATTACATCCACAGATAGTAGACGTAGTGATGGTAGTAATAATGATGCATTGGCGGCGCCGGAGGGTCGGCCACAAAAGCGTATTAAATTAACAAACAAAACAAGTAATGTTGGTGCAACTAAACTTACCTCTGTTAGCAGCAATACGAGATCTGCACGCAGGAGTGGTATTAATAGTAACGATGGTGATGATAGTGATACAACCGAAATTAAATTACCAGCAGAGTGTTATGCTTTGGTACTAGAGTATTTAGATTATCAAACTGTATTATCTTGTGCATTAACATCAAAAGTATTTTTACATGATGCTATGCCATTGGTTAAGACACTTCATATTGATACAGCGTTACAAATGAATATACCATTGACATCACGATTTAGAGATGTACAACATATCAATTTATATTCCCTTCTCAAAGGGAGTTTTGCTGAAGATAATGATGAGGCATTATTATCCGTGAATTATGAGGCAGTTCTTCGGGTGGTTCCCTTCCTTGAAGATTGATGGGTTACATTCTGGGGTTGTACTGAATTGAAAAGTATTACTATACCCTCAACTTTACGAAGTATCAAAGGTTATACATTTCCACATTGCCCATTGGAAACGATTGTGCTCACTGAAGGTGTAGAGAAGATTGAAAAGGAGGCACTTAGGGATAACGATGCCTTAAAGAGTATGTCGTTACTCTTCTCAGTTGCAGTCTTGAAGGAGATTATGAGAGACATTGATTATATTGAGGTAGGTAGATTGTATCAAAGACGGTGCACAGATGTTTCATTATATGTTCATACTATAGTAGATCTAAATATAAATACTAGTGCCTTCCCCTTCCCCCTTGTCATTAATAGTATTGATCTTCATCAACATCATCATCATCATCAATACTATCGCTCTTACTATCATCTTCATTATTACTATCATCTTTATCTAGTCTCACCGCTGCAAATATGAATGTTTCCTTATTCTCATTCTGTTCATATCTTGTATATCCATCAATTTTACCATTTGTAGAACTTGGTACAGTTGGGCATTCAATTGCAACAGACTTCTTCTCTTTCATTGCTGATAGAGCTGCTTCACCGTCAACCCATTTTGAAGCTTCACGACTGCCTTTCTTGACTTTTAGAAAGTCAAGTTGAGTATTGATTGCTGCACCATCAGATGCAGTACATTTAGGCCGAGCTTCTTGTTCATCATGCCACTGGTATTTAGGATGCTGGGGCTTCAATTCCGCGAGTGTACTAATACTACCAATGAATACTGGTTTGTCGTTTCCTGTTGATGGCTTGTGGAGGAATAGTTCTGCCCTCCAATTACCAATATCTGTACAATCCACA
>Ga0214478_100101_pt1 | contig 42659 bp, 37 predicted proteins | sample M1_20Mar14CPVII9_2_FD_178001 | JGI IMG/M metagenome (GOLD analysis project Ga0214478, IMG submission 178001) | Marine eukaryotic communities from Monterey Bay, California, United States - M1_20Mar14CPVII9sort6BwellD7 | ecosystem: Environmental > Aquatic > Marine > Unclassified | place: USA... | reverse complement strand
GTTGGATGACCTTACCATTAATAATGGTAAAGTTTGGAATAAGTTGCATTCTTTTTATAAAGGATGGGGTGGTAAAGATATTCTCAAGTCTATGAAGGAGTTGTTAGATGATGATAGTGCATCGGGATTACGATTGTATGTCAAGGAATATGCTACTAATCTGGCTACATGTCCTGATGATCAAATGTTGGAATGCTACGATTCTTCACAAGTCAAGATTGCTCAAGTGTTTAACAAATACGCCGCAAAAGGTGGTGCTAACAACAAGGTTGGACTTGCCGCGTTGGGAGAACGGTTATCGTCGGGTACTGATCTATATATTGAAAAGAACTACCCTCCTGATACTGATTGTGATGTACAATCGTCAGTGTCTATTCCAGATCCGAATAATTCTGAGCAGATGATTGAGATTCATATAAATCGTATGCGCCGAGGTAATTCGTGTGTACGAAAGTTTGTTAAGGTGAGCTACTTTACTCTAGATTAATGTGTATGTGTATCTTTTATTGTCGTACATCAACTAACATACTAATCCATTTACTTATAGGATCTTCTAAACTCGCTAATCAAAGAGGCCAATCATCATTACTCTCTAAACCTCGAGAATGTTCCAGAAGAAAACAATGGTGTAACATTTGGTGATGCATCAAGTACTGTTCTAGGCAAAGACGATTATCATGCAGATATTAGGAAGATCACAAAGGGTACCGGTCTCCGTAACGAGAAAGAATTCTATATGATATCCTTAATCACCATTGGTTGGCATGCAAGATTCCACCATGTGCGTTAGGGAAGCCTCTGCCTTTGATGTATGCCACGGCAAATGGTCGAGATCAACACTTGGAGTATGATTCCATAGTGTTTACTGATGGTGTATATGTTCATGAATATGTCAAACTCTATCTCGTTGTTCCTCATGGAGGTAAGTCGATTCAACACAGTTTGTACACATCAATATATTCACATCTCACATTCTACTTTACAATCTAAAACACAGAGTGTTGGGCTAATAAAGTATATCTTCTTCAATACTCTGAGGAACAGTTTATAGAGATTGGGAATGTATTGACAAGAGCATACTCGAACTTGGATGGATATGGAGGACTCATCAAGTTACTTGACGTTAAACACGAAGACGGCACTCGAGGTTCTCAGATTGCATTCCGATTCTCTGGTATGATTGATATGACAGATGAGGAGAGAAGAGCTTTAAGAGAAGGACGTTTATTCTTTTTTGAGTGTGGTACTTTAGCATCGTTGTTGTTTGGAGGTGATCCACCTCTTTTAGGTGATCAGTGGGCTAGTATGCATGAGAAGCCAGGGAGTTTGAACAAAGAGGTGTCGGACTTGTATGACAAATTGTTAGGCTTTAGGCGAGGCGCGGATGAAACTATAAACCATCAAAAGTTCCTTGCTCTGTTGAAAGAGAAGTATGATAGTATGGTTAAGGGTGGTAGTTGGAATAAGTTGGCATCTGCCTTTGCTGGTACATCACCTCCATACACTCGAAGTAAACTCGGCAGTGATATGGAGAGTGTATATGTTATGTTACTCGGTGAGTTTATTGGCAAGGAGGAGGATGTGGATGAACTAGATTTTAAGAAGTATTTGAAGAGTATATATAATCGCTGGGGTGGTAACAAATCGGAATTGCGTGGGGCATTTAAGTGGATGGATGACTTTGATGGTCTACTACAGAAAGTATTGACTTTGGAGGAGGATGTAAAGCTTTCAGCAGAAGATGAGGAAAAGTTTGGTCGCAGAATGCATACATTTAATTCAATTGGGATTGTAGTACAAGTTGATGCATCGAATGTGGCAGAGAAGTATAATGAAATTGAGGAAATTCTATCACTAGATGTATCAAAAAAAACCAAGTATGCACGCTGGAGAAAGTTGTTTCTCAAGCTGAAGAAGGATGAGATGACCGAAAGATTTCCTAAGTTGAGTGGGAAGGCTGCTCTTCTTTTAGAAGAGCATAAACGTGTGATCAAAGCAAGAGATGATAGTCTATTAGATGCGATGGGGATAGAAGATGGTGAAGCCGATGGAGATATGGGGGGAGACGGTGATTATTAATAGTTATATAATAATATACCATAGCACAAGCATTTTATGACAACTTCTTCTTCATCTCAACAAACCACTCTGGTTCATTCTTCTTCTTCGTCTTGTTATCCTTCTTAATCTTTGAACATGGCAAGCACTGTACTCCTGTTCGTGCAATGTGTACCTGACAATAACTACAAAGCTTGAAAGGTTCCTTCCAACAATCAACACATAGTAGACCTTGGCAGTCCTCATGCCATTCACGATCATCAAATTGGCTTGTGTCCACAACTTCTTTATCCTTACACATTTGACAGAAGGTGAAATTCGACAGATTCTTCTTGCAAGCCGCCGAGCAAGTTGCATAGGCACCTTTCCTCTTGTTATTGCAAGTTGGAACTTTGCAAAGTTGGTCTTCGTTGGCAGCTGTTCTACAGGAAGTACATACAAGACCGCGGTCCGTGATTCTGACCTCATTACACACAGAACACATCCTCTCCTCATGCTCTTCGTGATGAAGAGCACATCGTTTCTTGTCTGCCATAGGCAAATTAAAGCAAAGGTTTTCCTTGCACAATGGAATACTCTGTCCTGCTCCGTCTGCAATACTTCTAGCACCACACTTTAGTTGCGTCAATTCATGCATATCATCAACTTCCATTCCTTGTGGTAGGATAACAAACATGAACGATTTAACCTCACTGTCGGAAGGTCTTACTAATTGAATATCGGTGATCACAGGACACCCCGTAGTTGTGAACGTCTGTATGACAGCCAGCTTACGATCGGTATCGGTACTAGCTGCATGTTTTGCTATTTGTAACTTCTTGGTGATTAACTCCATTGGCTTGGATTCAGTACTAATCTTAACAACAGTTTGTTCTTTGCACTTCTTCTGTAACTCCTGTGGTAACATAGAAATCTCGGCACTCGTTGCAACAACAACAAACTTTGTTGATGGATTCTTAATAGCAGCGGCTATGTTCTCGACCATTACCACCTCTCTTTTCATTCATCGCATTTGTTATGCCACCACCGTTTGACTTATGCAAATGACTATCCTGTCCGGATTTAGCATTGACTGATATGATCAATGGGGATTGTATGAGTGTATAAGGAGATTGATATTGTGGTTGATGGAAAATGAAAACAAACTTACTGTTATTACCACCTTTCCAACCTAGACATGACGTGCACCTTGATCTTGACGAAGCATTCACTGTCTTGCACTTGAGGCAATTCCAAGCATCATCATCTCCAACCTTGGTAGACTTGGCAATCGCGGACTTCCTCTTCTTCCCTCCAGTCTTGGGTTTGTCATTGATGCTAGACGGAGAAGGTTCCAGTGACTGTGAAGACGAACCGGCACCACGAGCAACAGACGAACCGCCACTCTTCCGAGATGGCTTCTTGGAAGACTTCCTCTTTGTAAGAGGCTCCGAGTCAACCGACAAGGTAGCGAAATCATTCTTGGCAGGTGCCTTCTTGACAGGTCCCTTCCTCTTGCCTTTGGGCTTCTTCTTCTTGGCAGCGGCGGCAACAGCGGCAACTGGTACCAACTCTGTCGGCTGAATACGTTGTTGAATGACCTTGCATCTTGACAATATGGATGACGCATTAACTTGCTGAAAAGTTTGAGCATCTAGACAATCTTTCATCAATTTATTGAGCCCATGTTGAAGACTGCCGGCATCGGAACTTGGATCAAGGACAGCAGATTCAAGCTCGCTACATTGCTCATCCAAGCGTTGAAGACACTTCTGTCTACGATCGGAAGACGCTCGTTGACGCTCCTCCCTCTGCCTCTCGGCTTGCTGACGGAATGAAATGCTACGTTTTAATTCTTGTTTTTTACGAAGCAAGATATCTTCTCTTGTGGATTGCTCATACACCCGTCCTGTTGAACACTTGCTTTTCTTGGTCTTCACTACTGCTGGTTTGAGATCATTACTGTCTGTGCCTGTAGAGGCTGATGATAACGAGAGACAGAGATGCATGAGGCTGAGTTTTATGTACAAAGGAAAGAATGAACGAATAAAGAAGTGGCAAAGCAGGCATCTTACTATCGGGCAGAGCAGGCATCTTACTATCATTCTCCTCGGTACTGTTGTTAGTAATATTTTGGAAGGGAATCTTGGGTAGTTCATCAAAATCACCACTACCAAGACAACGAGACGTAAGATCAATGCTGGACCCATTGCTGATGTTGAGAGCAGAGAGTGGGAGGTTGACATCAAACACCTTGCAGGTCTTTAGCATTTGAGCAGAGATGTTAACCCCTGTCTTATGAAAGATCTCAAACTTCAAATCAAAAACAGAACCATTCTGTGGCACATCAACAGTGACAGGTCCGCCCGACAAACCAGAAACAATTACTTGCATCCGAGATGAACCACTCGTGTCTTGTTGTTGTTGACGCCGACGAATCATTTCCTCTGCTAATTGTTTCATCCTTTCTTTATCTTCTTGAGCCTCACGCAACCTTTGTGCTAGACTTAGACCAGCAAAATAATCTTCAATACGACATCGACGTTGGCAATTATCAGGAACATAACCACCACCACCACACCCACACCCACGAAGACCAACACAACGACGCCATTGTTCAAGAGACCAACACATCTTGATGAGTCGCTATTTGATTGTAAATTATATCGGTATTGGAAGAGAAAATGAAAAATTTTAAATGAAATGCAAAAATTAATTTTTAATCTTACCTTAAAAGCATATACATCACTTCTAAATGAATGTCGTAATCAATGTGTCGGTCCTGTTGAGGCTGCGAAACTTATTGCTAATAAAGGGGCGACGGTGAGTCAATTATTGATCTTCTCTCATACTATGTAATCACAAGCCGCGATTCTCATATTCATGTTTTACATTACTATTTTATTTGGATATTATAAATTACACCTGTACAGTGTGGATGTTGCCCTGAACCTTATTTTAACAAGAAGCTTGGTATCGTTACTAATTGCCCACGGGAATTGCTCTCTAACTAGACATACAACAAGTTATTTTGGAAGAAGGTTTGCAAGGTCATTGAATTGCCAATAGTAATCATGTAATGCTAAGTATATTCTATTGTCTATCATCCGATTTATTATGGTTTCAACTTCTTTGCCTTTCTTTTGCTACTGATATTTCCAAAACCAATAGCTTGTTTCTTCTTATTAGATTGTTGTCCAAGTAGTTCATCAGGCATTCGTGCTTTCAAATCCCACTGGTCATTAGAGTCTGTATTAGATGTAGGTTCTATATTGATATCTGCTGCATATAGTGCCCCAACTTCGCATGGTATCAAATAACCCGTATCAATTGGCATGTCTCCACCTTCATGTTGTGGAGCACAGACTAAATAATCTCCAATTTTTGATACAATTGCTGATGATCCTACAAACTCCAAGTCTCCCTCATTCATCTTTTCCTCTTTTGATTCATAATTTGCAAATAAGAATGGTACTTGATTCTCCATTGCTCTGGTTGGTACTATACATTCAACTACTCTCGTATCAAACTTGGTATTTGTAAATGAAGTAGATGCAACTAGAATCTGAGCCCCGCTACTAACTAAGTTCCTACAGTGTTCAGGACATAGCATATCGTTTATTCCACACATCAATCCTACTTTCATTTCTCTATCTTCTCCGTTTGATGTATTTCTATTTGGTAATTGCAATAACATTGGTGTTGATTCGACAAACGGGTGACCGGATCTAAAGTGATCCTGTTTAGATATACTTCTATAGTTACCAGATCTTGTCCCGCAAGCATTGACTGCCATTATTGAATTGTAAGCTCGTTTATCATCATCGATATTAGATGTACTCTTCAATTCACTTTTGTGTATACTTTCAGCATAACCAATTATACAACTTACATTCAACTCTTCACATATATTACTTATTATATTGAATTTGGTATCTTCTCTATCAAAGGCTGCTGATTGTTCACATTGTTGTTGTGACGAATGACCTCCAGTTAAGAATAGTTCAGGATATATAACAACATCTACACCATGTAGAGATGCAACTCGTAATGAATCAGCTACTTGTGTTAATATTGCCAATGGATTTTCTGATGATGAATGACAAGAAGTCGTTTGGTAGACGGCTGCTCGTATTGAAAAAGATTCAACACATGTGAAGAAGCATACCAGTAGAACATAGATGTAGTTATTGTTTACTGCCATAGATATTGAACTCTCCGCCAACAACTAATCTCACTCTAACTCTCTGGCCGATATGTACTGATAGATCACATGAATTGCTTAATGAGTCCCATCTGGGTCCCGGAAAATGGCTAACTTATACTTTAAGCAGCTTCCAGAAAATAAAAAAACTCAAAAAAGTGGCCGATTAGAACCATCCAGGACTAAGTCCTGTGTGGTTCTAATCGGCCACTTTTTCCATTTTTTCATTTTTGCGACCTGTGGTTAAAGTATAAGTTGGCATTTTTCACTTTATTTTAATTGGGAGTCTTTTGGATACCTAAGCAATTCATGTGTGGCGGCTAGGATACCCTTTTACACTCTCATAATTTTCACACTCTCATAATTTTTTGTTGCCGAAGCACTAGATAGGTATCTAGAGGTACATAAGCACGCCCCGATTGCGATATACGATCATCCTTGCAATAAGTACATATCTATCATGACAGACGATAGTAGCAGTAGTAACAAACGTCAAAAGACAACAACACAACATGCGCCTCATTCATCACTATTACCACCACCACAAGTCAAATCTATAGTCTCACAATGGTTAGAAGATGATATACCATCCAACTTTGATGTTGGTGGCTACGTCGTCGGGAACTCAATCCAAACAGCTGAACTATGGATGAAAAGTGATGGAATATTAGCAGGTATACCATTCTTTAATGCAGTATTTGATGTTTGTGGAGAATGTACCATTCAATGGGAGGATATAGCCATTGAGGGTACTAATTTCAATGTTGGCGAGATTAATTCAAATGGTAATAAGAAAGTAAAATTGGCAACAGTTACTGGTCCTGTCTCTCATTTACTCCGTGGTGAACGTACAGCATTAAATTCATTATCACGATGTAGTGGCGTGGCCACCTTATCAAACAAGTGTGTACAAATTGCTAAAACAAATAATTGGAAGGGTGAAGTAGCCGGGACACGTAAAACAACACCCGGTTTTCGGTTAGTCGAAAAGTATGGCCTATTAGTCGGCGGGGCATCCACACACCGATTAGATTTATCCCAAATGGTAATGTTGAAAGATAATCATATATGGAGTTGCAATGGTAGTATCGAAGCAGCAGTTAAAAAAGCACGAGGTGTTAGTGGATTCAGTCAAAAGATTGAAGTTGAATGTCAATCATTAGAGGAGGCAATAATTGCTGCCAAGTCAGGTGCTGATGTTGTTATGCTTGATAACTTTACACCAGAGCAATTGAAGAAGGATGCAAAGACGTTTAAAGAACAGTATCCACATGTTATTGTTGAGGCTTCTGGGGGTATAACTATTGATACAATGGCTGAATATTTTAGTGATGATGTGAATGTTATTAGTCAGGGGAAGTTGACACAGGGGTATGATTGTGTTGATTTTAGTTTGAAGATTGTTCATTGATTAAGGAAGAAATTTGGGGGAAGAAAGGGGAGAGGTCGATGCTAGGATACACAGCTGGGGGAGCAACAATAACTCTATTGTAGTGCTTGGTTTGAACATCTATGGTTTAAAATAGTATCAGCTCTAATAATACATCACAGAAATCTTCCGCATGGTAGTGCCGACTTGTCTCAAGAAGTTCTTGCACGTTTGTTACTTCTTCCCGTGGACAATTTGACCAGAGGCAGCATGCCACTTGCTCTACTGTCTATCCTAGTCCATTCTCTTGTTAGAGGCAAACCTTCACATTCTACAGTCAGTCTATAATAAGTACACCATGTGTCACCTTTTAGAACAGAAATGTACCAATAGCATCCATTATCATTCCAAGAATGCCGTCCCCCTCGCCAAATTTTGACACATGGAAGACCATCACTTTGAGCTTTGTAATAGATTGGAGCGTCATTGACATAGCCATTCTTTTTGTAGATTCCGTTTATTTCATCTACACAGCCTTCCACACAAAGCTCATCCACAATCTCACTCTGATTATTTGTCACCCCATCCGTGTTTTTGCTCTTGCCGTCGGTGTTGAAGTAAGCCCTGTCTTTTGCATGAGAAATCTTCGGCTCTAAAGACAACTGCACTCCAATTACACCCTTCCCGGCATAATCACCACTCTGAACTCTGATACCAGACCTTTGATTCTTCCATCTATGTGATGGAGGCAAGTTACCTCCATCAGCACGTGCGCTAGAATGACAAACAGTACCTTCATTTGTTCTTCCCAATAGTAGCCATTTCTTAATGTCTTTTGGATACGAAGTCTCCATCTCGAGTTGAATTGAATAAACTGTTTTTTCATAGTTAGGGTAACCTGCAGTTTGCTTTGTGTATCTGGGAGCATTGTTGTACATGCCAGCCAAAGTGAACGTCCCGTTTATATCATCTGAACCACAGCCGGAAACAGTCAAATGGTGAGGAATATAATCATTTTCATCATCTGAAGATAACTCTAGTACTGTTTGTTCTTTCTCGCTCTTAACTTTTAATGTATCAGTCTTAGTTACATTCTTGTTGGTAACTTTTGCATCGTTGTTAGTAGATGTAGATGACACTGCCTCGCTGTTCACTGCCGCATCATTTTGTTCCACTTGTTGCACATTATCTGAAAAGGCAAATGCTTCTTTACCTCCAGGGAGTGTAATTGTGTAGACCGTTTTACCACCAGCCACTGATCTACACAATGTTATTAATTTAATAACACCTTGTTGACCATTATATGAAGTATTGGCCATACCTTTCAAGATCACTTTGCTACCGATAACTAATGAAGATTCAACTGTACTGGTAGATGATGCAGCTACCACACTACTTCTTGACTCCTGAGAAACTACATTTGAAGTAGAAGTGGCCCCAGTTACAATCGACTCGTTTGTACCATATAGTTTCATATTAAACAATTGAGCATTAACCAACTGCTTATTGTCTAGTAGTTCAATTGTATATAATGTATCATTTAAAGACTGAGAAAACCCCTTGATAATGCCTATTCGACCATTGTAAAGTGGTGTTGTATTTTGGAGCATGACTTTGTTACCCATATTGAAAGTTGGTGATATTGTTGCTGCTGCTACTAATGATGATCTTGAAGCAGTAGATACAGCTACATTGTTTGTTATATCCTCGGCATCATTTGAATCGTCACTCAAAATAACAGGGTTGCTCAAAGGGTTGCTCAAAGATAGTGCATGTGATGTGTTTGTATTATTTTGTACTCTACTACCTGCTGACGACGATGATATAGGCTCATCATCTACATCAATTACCTCCCATCTTGCTTCAATTTGCTTCCGATATGTCTGTGCCTCGTGTACCTCCTTCTCGGATAATGATAGTTGTTTCTTTGCAAATTCAATTTGTTTAGATGCACCACCAACTTGTGTTGAAGATTGGGTGATAACTTTTAGCATATCGTTAGCTGAGGTCCGCCATTTTTGGGCAACAGATAGCAGGCGTTTCGCACCCTCTATTTCACTTCGGCTTTCAAGACTTTTGGACGCCATTGTTATAGGTTAATAGAAGACGATAATAAAGCCGCCACTACACACACTACACACTCTCATAAAAAATGTGATTTTGGGGCGGCGGTATCCTTTGGTATCCTATCCTTCGCCGCCCATACTGACGGACCTCATCTACTCTACTACCTCTTAATGTGTGCCATCTACTCGATTTTGTGGCAAGTAATAGAGTAGAAAAAGCTGTTGTCTATGATACAATCCCTAACAGTTACAGATTATCTAATTTCATTCTAGTCTAAGAGGTAATCTAAGGTAATAATTCATTTGTACCTACAGTCGCCCCCCTCACTCCACATCAGAGTCATCAATCGGCTCGGTACTCTCTGCCTTCTCAATATAACTCTCCATGATACTGACGAACTCGGCATCATGGCTATACTTTGTCATCAATCTATTGAACATATCAATCATAGCCTGTAGATTCTCTGCCGTGTAAGGTCTTATTTTGGGTCCCGAACGTTCTGATGCAGGGTCATACCGCTCTGCAAAGCTCACCCTCAACTTCCTATTCTTCACTTCTACATTATCTTCTTCTTGTTGTTGAGGTGTTGGAGAAGGGTGATTCTTGTAGTTCACCACTGTTTCCCATATGCATGGGATACTCTCAGTATCAATTGGTTCTACACCTTCAGTCTCACCAAGATAATCCGCGATTTGTTGGGCAGTAGCCGGACCATGATCTTGTGATGTCAAATCTTCATATGAGAGTAGTAACAAGTTTGACCTATCATCATACTTTTTCATCCAATAATCAGCGAAGCTTTCATAGTTTTTGAGTTGTACATCTAATCCAAATTCTTCATTGTTTCGATACTCTAGCCAATCTTTATTGGGACCTCGTGTAGAGTGATTTGGAAGATTGTGAATATGTTCATACTGCAAGTTGAAATACGAAGGAACAGCATTCATTGGATTTCTGAAAATGACCATTGCTCTCTGAAAGTAGCGTCCATCTAACTCTTGCCATGAATTGAAGGCATCTTTAACTGGGTAATGAGTTTTCACGGCCACAACTCGTTCATAACCACGATCATGAGTATCATAATCATCTGTTGTTCTAATACCTGCCATGGCTTCTACTAAACTCCATGTCATGCGTGATCCAGAACCAGGGAATGATGCTTGCCATGTAGGAGTAGGAGGTATGTCAACTGATGCCATGTGTGCTCTTGTTACTTGACATCCACCATTCTCTAATGCAATTGATAGTTGTCTTCTGTATAAATCATCATCTCCGGATAAGTTAGCGTCTGGTTTCTTCATTAGATCAGACATTAGAGAAGTACCGATGCAAAAACATAGGAGTGTAACCACCACAAGAGCTCGTCGATTTAGAGGATGCATGTTGCAATATAAAAAAGAGTTGTAGACTAAAGATTGACGACGACAGATTAATATCGCCGCTTTGCACTGATATCAACTGCAATACCAGTAAAGGACGATCGTTGGGCTTTTATATTAGCAATAGTAGAGGTAATATGCATGATGTGTGTGTATTATCCGAAAAAATGCTTGAAATAAGTTCCTGAATTCCGAGTAAGTTCCACAAGTTCCATTTTCGATTTAATTAGCGTGTCTCTACCTACTACCTACTAACTTTTCCTTGGCGTATTGGCCTTGTCTTTATCTCGTATATGACATAATCATTCTAATTGTTTAGATATAGAGGTACTGCGCTGGACTCATCATCTTCTGCAAGGTATCGTACCATTGCAACATGAAATCACAGTATCAATATCTCATACCAATTTTTATTTACATCATATCAATTGGTATATATCTACATCCATTAACAACATCTCCCACTCCGTCAATATCTCCAACAGCTAAACAAAGATGGAATTTGATATACAATCCTACACCACAATTGGATGAGCTACATATAATGCATCCAGATCATCATGACATACGAGGTACCACATCATGGACTGATGCATGGCACAATGATTATTGGGGTAGACCATTAACATCGGAAAGTTCACATAAATCATGGAGACCTGTATCTGTATGGTCATTTGGTTTTATCAAAGGTGGATATGTTGGTCAGTATATATTTGCAGTAGTAGGGAAAGCGATTGGTTCATTTCTAGATGGTATACTCAAATTATTATTTATTGGCAGTAGCTTTGCAACAACAGACACTGATGAATCATCATCCTTAAACAAAGATGAAACACTTGCATCTGAACTATTCGTACATCGAATAGTCAATGTATTAATACATACAGCAATAGTTCAAATTATCGGAACAGTATCATCATTACTCTTCTCGGTAGATAAGAAAGACAATATCAAATTACACTTGTACACAAGATATATATCACAGCTTTTATTTGCATTACATCCAGTACATGTTGAGGCAGTTGTGAATGTTGCGAATAGACCACATATATTAGCATTATTGTTTAATGCAACGATAGTTGATCCGAGTGTACCACTGTTTGCAATGGCTATACTTGCTATGGCGGGATTGTTGACAGCTGAGACTGCTATATTTCAATTCCCAGCGATTGTATTGACAATGACTGGCATTAGATATCGTGAGGAGTTGAAAATCATGGAAATACAAAGAAGTAGAAAGAGTGATGATATGAAGTCAACACAACAAGAAGTAGAACAGCAGCAACAATCACCACTTGTCAAAACTTTTATCAATCTACTACCAAGATATATCCTTCTTGTACTTATATCAGTGACATATCTAATCTATCGACATTATAATGATACATTATCAATACCAGATGGTTTGATTAGACCGGCTGAGAATCCATTCTATGATATGACAGCAATTACACGAGTGATCAACTACTCATATATCTTAAGTATACATATTATGAAATCACTTAGTATAGACTTGGTTGGGTTTAGTCATGAGTATGGATATGATTGTATACCAAAGATGAAGTCATTTCATGATATTAGATTGATACTTCCAGTGACACTCTTTTGTTTCGTCGTGGTTGCATCTGTATGGTCATGGCACGGATGGGATACAACTCAGAAAAGCAAAGAAAGCACGAAACGAGTGGCTAATGAAAATGAAGAACGAATACAGCGAATCCTTCTGACTCTCGTCTTCTTCTCCTGGATAGCCACATTGTTTCCAATCTCAGGTATACTCAAAGTAGGGACCTTTGTTGCTGATCGTATAGCAGTTGCAAGTTCATTCGGCACCTGTATCTTTGCTGGACGCTTCTTCGCAGTTTGGATTGCTGGTGTTAACAACAAGAAGAGTATAAAAGCTGCCAACTCTTCGAAGAAAAGTTATACCAAACTGCTCAAGATATTCATCGTATTCTGCATGTGTACATTTCATCTTGCGAAACGGACACATACTCGAGCAGCAGAGTGGATGGACAGTGTACCATTGTTTGAGAGTAGTCTGAAGACATGTCCACGAAGTATCAAGTCAAATTTGGAAATGAGCAAGCTATACTCAGGGTTGGTACCCCACATGTTAGATTTAGACAAGGCTCTATCACTCATCAGTACAGCTCAATCAATAGATCCCGAGTACTGTGACGTACATCAACAGTATGCTCATGTCTACTTTCAACAATCAAAATACATTTCATTTGAAGAAGAAATGGTCCAATCATTACTATGTTCATTTACAATGGGACAGGCTATGAATAACTGGAATAAGTATTGGAAGGTAGTACTCAACGATGGAAAGAATGAGGCTGCAAAGGCGAGATATGATAGGTATATGGTAAGGATCAGGGCCGCCGTCGAGAACGATCAAGATGAGAGAAGATTAGAGGAAGAGAAGAAGAGAAAGAAGAACGGGAAAGATGAGTTATAACCGAAGTCTCTAACTAAGTTTGCTCATACATATTGATTGCAAAGAGATCTACCTATGAGCTCAAAGGTAAGAGATTTCTAGAGACTAAAGACTAGATATTCTATTCCTCCACCTCATCAATGGAATATAACTCATTGTAATCATTCTTTACATCCCGAGGCATGCTGGAGTGCCCTTTTTTTGTCACTCACTATCCTACTTACTAGTGCACGAATATTCCAGTATCCCATTCTAGAATTAGCCAATACAGTACCACCAACACTTGTCATACCCAATGCAATACCCTGTACTTCATCAATACACGTTTCGCGTTCTTGTTTGTATAAATTATTCCATTCATTCATTTTATCTACTCTCCATTGTGAAGTCTTACTATCAAGACTTGATATAGAAGGATCATATCCGACCGTAACATGGGGTACATACGCTTCTAATACATTAGGACTACCATATTGTCGTGTTCTGTAGATTGCTTTACTTCTTCCTGGTTCATCCATATCGGCTACCCATGATGGTACTTCTATTGGATGATGCAAATGTGATTGTAACGCACGAAGTAAATTTGTTGATAACGTTTGAAGACATGGTGTTAATTCAATAGGAAGCATAGTATATGATCCATTAATATTGTAGAATATATCATCATTTGCAGTAGACTTGAAGGAGAGATGACAATTCTGTAATCCTATTAAAATGTCAGTAAAGTTGATTGATGATATCGTTTGCTTGAATTCATTTACTTTTGTTTGATTAAGAAGTTGCAATTTGATATGATGGTCATCAGTACCATCTGATTCTTGTTGATGCAGTGCATTATTGTTATCATTATTCGCTTCCAAATCGAAATTAGCAAGGTATAATGTAATATGTGGAGTGTGTTTATTGAATAGATCAACTTGTTCTGATGAAGTTGATGATGATGCACCGTCGTCTGTTTGTGAACTCTCACCTATTTGTGTCGGTGATGATACTGGACGGGTAGAGCTGTGTAATAGTCGATTGGCAAATAAAGCCTGATATTCAAGACAACCTCGTTGTGGTAATGGCACGTGTATGTCAAGGTATATTGATTGACAAAGAGGAAAGAGAAGTAGCAATGAGGAGATGCTTGTCAAGAAGTACAACATGGCTTTTGATAGTTATAATAGTAATTATATCGCTCCTCCGGATATAAAATGTTATTAATAAGCTATTGTTTCACTGCTATAGAGTGCTGATGGCCATATTGTCTTCGCCTATAATATATTTCATGCATAGTTCTTTTTCTCATCATCTCATTGTCACCACACAGCGAGCAGCCTATCCCATACACTCTCATAATTTCGATGTTGGCTATCTCATACTGATGAGGCAAGACGTTATGAATGAATAGATAAAATATCCAGCCGTCATCTCAGCCGTCATCTAAACTAAGCATATAAACATATTATAGACAGCCGTCATCTCAGCCGTCATCTCGGCCGCCAATCTAATTGATACGCTGCAACAAATACCTGATGTCTGAAGATAGCACTCAAGAAAATGATATTGTTGTAAGCAATATTGTCGTTAGTAACAGTGGAGGAAAATCCACAACTAATAACTTTGCCTATAAAAAGTTATTGCAGAGTTTACAATCTATACCAATATCCTCTCAAGCAACTACAAACCCTGCTGATGATAGTACAGAAGAAAAGACCGAATCAATATCTCAATCAACAAATAATACCTGGGATTTATCCACAGATGCACAATTAGCAACACTACTAAATGAAATTACCAATCATATAACTTCAAGGACACAACATGTGTCAAGAGATATAAGACAGCTACAGCAAGAAGTTAATAATGTAGGTGTGAATGTTGCATTGGTACGAACACAATTTATGAAACGCAGTAATGAAATATTCATGGAACAGGTTGTAGGTGATGATGAAGAAGAGAGTATATCGTCAGATGAGAAGGATCAAAATACTAATGAATCAACAATGCAGAAGAATGATACCAATATTGAACAAGATGATGATGTAGATAGCATTGCAATTTTGGAATTGGAAGAACAAGCAGCGATAAACGAAGGGATGAAGGCGCTTAATTTATTCTTTGATACCAAACGACCACAACAGGGTAGTGATAGCGAGAGCGGAGTCAATAACAATCAGATTGTAGAATCAACAGAAGATGATATGGTCGGTGATAATTGCTACTATTATGCAGCTGCGGAAGAAGACATGTTCAATCAACGTCCGCTACCCTTTGTAATTGGAAGTAGAGAGTTTGTAGAAAGTCTTGCTTCTAGAGGCAGCAGCTAGTGCCGCGCAGCAAGATTGATATAAAGATGACCTTCTCATTCTCTAACAATAATATTTTAATACTTATTCTCTAATAATCAATAACAAGAAGTCTCTACACCCCCTATCAAACAAAAGAGACACAAACTTATCTCCATTTCCTCTAAGCTCCTAAGACACATCCCACTAGTGAATTCAACTGCTGAAATTCTGGAGTATTACAACAGGCTTCACTACTGTCAAAGAATTGTGTAACCCAATCTGCCGCAACACCTCCACAGGGTTCTCCATTACTCGTTGGACAATTTGTGACACAACGCGATGGGCCGCCCGAAACAGCTGATTTATACCACCTGCCATCGCCTTGTCCGGCCGGACAGGCGACAGGGTCGTCAGGATCAAGTCCTTGGCACTTACAGGTCTCTGCAGCATTCTGACCACTGAAGCGTGTGTTTTTCGATGGATCGCAGCATTCGGCTGAAGTATCAAACAAGGTATTCCAAGAGCCTTCAGATAGACCTCCACATTCATCATCACTAGAGTCATTACAATCCTTGACACATCGACCTAACTCATTCGATGCATACCACTTGCCACTTCCAGGATTAGGAGCATCCGGGCCATTCTCACTCTTGAACAGACAGTCGGCTGCCCAACTGAGTTTTTCATCACAGCAGTCCCCGGGGGTGTCAAAGGTTTTAATTCCAAGATCAGAAGGCTGACCACCACAGGTAGGACTTGATGAGTCAACCTCACAATCTTGTACACATGCATCTGTATCACCAGTATATGGATGGTACCACCTATTGGTGTTAGTTACGCCCGTTAATGAGATTGCTTCACATAATGTAGAATCGTACCAACCAAAACTTTTTGCACAACACTCGATTTCATCATCATACATTGTCTTGCCCACGGTATCGATCTTTCCGGCACAAGAAGGTTCAGCTGGATCTACGGCACAGTCTTTCACACAACGTCTCAATTCGGCATAGTCAGGATACCATTGATTTGTTGCGGGGGCATCCTCTCTTGAGCCGGCAACAGAGGCATCAGCACAGGAATCTTCGGCTAACCAGCTGAGTTTCTGCTGACAGCATTCCAAGGCTGTGTCAAAGACTTGATCACTTGGGTTTAGATCTTCCGAACAGGCTGGATTGGTAGTTGAGGTATCGCAGTCTTGAACACACACTGAGAGATTGGGATAACGGAAGAGGAGAAGATAAAAGTGTGAGTGTTCATGCCTTCGATGTTTAGACTGGGAGCAAGAAATACATATACTCACATCCATCTTGATAACCAGCAGTACTTGCAAACCAAGTATTTGAATATGCTCCCGCGGCAACAGCGACTGATCCAGGTTCACTCCTCGATTGACAATACTCAGGTGTAGCCCATCCATACATTTCAGTACAACATTCCGCAGACGTATCAAACAATCTATCATATGGTCCAGCTCTGCCACAAATCTCAGAAGTACCAGTACAATCCTTCTTACAGTAGGATAATCCACTAACCGCAAACCATTTGTCTGTTGCTCCGTCGTCTGTGCCACTACTTTGTGCTTCACAGAATTCAGATGTAATACTTGGCAATCCCTCTTGACAACATTCGGCAATAGTATCATAGGTTCGACGACTACTTTGGGTTAATATTCCACCACATAAATCACCAGTCTCACAATCCTTAAGACAAATATGTTCACTATCATCAACATAGAATAAGTCACTACCCGCATATGGCACACCTAATGACGTAGCTTGGCATAATCCTGATTTGATATAACCTAGTTGCGCCTCACAACATGCTACCTCGGAGGCATATCGTATCTTAGTTCCCTTGCCAATAACACCCCTACATTCTGGGGTACTTATATCAGTTGGACAATCTTTCGCACATGCCTCAAGGCCATAACTAACATACCAATTATCTTCACCGACTAATGTCCCGCCACCACCAGTTATACAATCGTTATAATCCTCACCAGTAAAATGATAAGCACAACATGATTCTAAGTCGGGATGGAGAAATGCCGGTGTATTTAGTAAGTATTGTGATCCAGAGGGTAAAGGTTGGGTATCCTCACAGGTACCCTTTGACCAATTCACCCAAAAGAAATTAGCTGTGGGTGATGATGTTGTTGGTGATGATGTTGGATTATTTGTTGGTGTTTGTGCATTTATTATGGAGATTGATGATGATAGAGAGGAGAGTAGGAGGATGTAGGCAAAGCGTCGTGACATTGTTAGATGTTTGTTTTATGTTTTTGCAATTGTTGTCGGGGTATTACAATAGTAGTATAAGATATGTCTAATGATCAACTCTCAAACAACTCTTCACGGATTTACTGATACTACTTGACTGTATATTATTGTCTAAGTATTGATTATCAATTTCATCTTTAAATCTCATCATTCATCACAAAAAGGGCTCAGTTATTTTTGAAGTGTCCGAGTCTTTTTCTTGTGGTCTGCCAGCCCAAACAGTACGGTATTTTGTAATCTGTGCGAGCGGATGTGGTCGTACAGTACGTGGGCCACCAGCAACTCAAACTTTTCCACCACATAAAAAAATTTCTCCTCTGATAAAACTAACAAACAGTATCGTAACAAACACTACTACAATGAATGCTCTTACCCGTACTGCTATGCAAGTCCTTCCCAGGTAAGGCGTATTTATCATTATTATCAGTTAATAACAATTTGCAAGGTAGAAGACGAAAGGCATCGAATTGCAAAAGACCGTTGGATTGGGCTTATTCTCGAGATTCTAATTGCAATTGATGCACTGCAAATTGCAATCAAATTATGCATGCATTGTTGCGGTGCATTGTACCATATCATTTAGTTTGATGAGAGATTGGTATTTGCAGTGGATCAACGAAAAGCTAGCAGTTTAGATTGCAATATGGAGGTGTATAATTATATGAGCATTCACATATTTGCAAAATTCTCACATACACCTTATTACAACACTCTCAAAATAACAGGGCAAAATCGGCCATGACCCAAAGGTCCATGGCCACCATCCGACCGGGATTACATACCGGTATTCCCAAATCAGCATCTGACTTACGTAACAATATTTGGTTAAGTGATGCTGGTGCATACCCCGTCATTTTCGTGTTATCATTTGCCACCTGCTTTGCTGGAAGTTTTATTACCTATTGTTGTGTTAAGAATCCTGATGTTAGGATTACCACTGGACGTCGTCAACAGTTGATCCGTGATTGGGAATAAAGAAGTTTTTATTGGATTAATGGGTTTAATGTCGATGGATGATTTAGAGGAATTGATTATATGGATTAATTGAGGTTCATATAAACACAGTGTTAGATAATGGAGCGGGGTGACGTTGAATATAAGTTTGCTACAGCAAGGTGATAGCGTTTGTGAAATATAGTGCTGTAAAGATAGAAAGGACGGAAGAAATAATCAGATTTATGCTTTTATCTAGTTGATAGATTATGTTATGAATTGCAACTTGTTTTTATCGGAATCGATGGTAAAGGAGGTATTGGTCAAAAAGGCCAGACCGAGGACAATCAGATTTCCGCCCTTTAGCCTTGTGAGTGGTGTATCTCTGCCAAGCGGCCCTGTTATCGGATTCACAGCATTCAGCTCTATCTCATTTCCGCCTGTCGTTTCAAATGCTACAGTCACATTACCCCACAAACTCTTTTCTCTATTCTTTCTTGCTTGTAGATTTCTACCGTCCCACAGTTCATCTGATACAGCCATACCCGATAGACCTGTATCAAAGATTATGTATATCGGTGTCTTCTTATCACTGTACAGTGGAAACCCGTTGACGACAAATCGAGATGCCTTGGCAGTATAATGAACGACTGGTGCCTTTCTTCTGCGGTTTAAATCACGTACTAAAGGTATCCAATCATCTCCATCTATCATTGATTCTTTAGATAGTACTAACTGTGGCTTTTCGCGTAAGTCAATTGTGAAAGATGAGTAGCCAGTTTGGGATAAAAAGCTTGGCCGAATCCAGCTATCAGTGTGTTTTATTAAACCAAAGAATACTCCTCCCGGGCCGTCTAGAAGTTGGGGTCCAAAAACACCAAATGTCAGGTTTTGTGGTTGTTGCAGCTGATTGTCGAAAGTCCACTCTGCTTTTCTCCATACCACTAGTCCTTGATTGTTGTCGAATCCTTCAATTGTATTTGATAGACCGGAATCATATGTCTTTTCTGCATGGTAACATCCCCATTTATATTTATATGACCATTTGCTTTTAAAGTTGATATAGTTGAGCGGTATACAATAATAAATGGTACGGAAAGATATGCTAAAAAGATATGCCCACAAAACTACTTACCTGCAAGTTGATGGACATGTTAAAAAGGGGCTTCCGGTGTCTAATATAGCCCCGAATCTCTCTCCGAATAGATTGTAATGCACTACATATGCACTGAGTGCTGGAATGTACTCTACTGGAACTGATATTGTATCTATTGTCTTTGCTGCAATAATCGATGTGGATGATACCATCACATCATCAGCGGCAGACGCAAGGGTGGGTATGCTAGTAGCCACTGGAAGTAACGACGCCTTAACTATGGTTTGTAGAACATCTCTTCTGCATTTCTCTCCATCGTCATAGTATGTATCATTTGATACGTCATCTGCATCATTACTACAACTAATGCAAATTGACGATCTTATGTGGCAAGTATCTAAGCCACCAGTTGGAACTACCGCATGAAAACCACCTGCATAACCCAACAATAACAGCAATAATAGAGCTTTTGCAAGAATATATATACTACTGCACATGACTCTCTACTCCTACGATTTCATATCTTCGTACTCAGTCGTACGTCATCTCTCTCACGTGATCTTTTTTTCCACAGCCAAACAAGAAGAAGTAAAAGTGGATACCACAACCAAGGTATCCTTCGCCTTGAGTTTAGCACGCAAGCGGTCGGACTGCTTTTACACTAGAGAGGCTCAATCGATCATAGTTTAAGTGATGGTCTCTATTATTCTACATATGACTTTGACTTACAATGCTCTGGCTTGATATCAAAACGTTCGTACTAAAGAAGTTGTTTATCTATTTACTACTTTCTGCTAACCCCCAACAGAAAAAGAAGTACTTCATCATGGAATAGATGCCATGATAAAGTGGTATACTCAAAAAACAATCTACAAATCATCCCAATCGATTGCAGAAATCTTGGAATAGAAACGACCGTCACTTGATTCTTCACGGGCTACTTGGTAGTAGCGTTCTGGCATACTAAATCCAGTTTGAGATGAAAGCTCCAGTTTCATCATACTTACAAAGTCTTCGTCGTGAGTAATAACCAACAGCTGGAAGTTACTCTGTGCTGCACGAGAGGCAATAATTTGGGCCAATGCAATTGCCAACCCTCGCTTGTTCTCATGGTCCAAATTGGTGGTGGGTTCATCGAGCGCCATCACACCACAGTTCAAGCAGAATGTCTCAGCAAGGGCTAGACGGATAACGAGACTTGCCAAAACACGTTGACCCTGCAGGTGTTAAGGTTGAGACAAGAGAATGGGACATAAAGATTAGGTCGATGAATAAGAAATTACAAATAGAAACATATAAAGAGAGGCTGATAACTCACTGCACTGCAACGTCCTCGCATATCCATCTGCGAGTTACCCTTAGACATGACAATGCGGTAGTTGTACGAACGGTTGGCACGTGAGCCAGTGTCTTGTCCAGACTGGATCTGAATGTCGGTAATGTCTTCACCCTTGTAGGTCAATGCCCAAAGCTCCTTGATGATCTTGTTGATATCACTGATTTTCAAAGCATGAAAGCGCAAGAGTGCCTTGTCAAGGGCATCGTAGTACTTGTCAAGGTCAGTAACGACAATTGTGGTTGTTTCATGCTCGATCATCTTCATACGGTAGCGTTCATCAACTCCCTTATACTCAGGCTCGGCAAGCTTCCTCTTGAGACTACGCTTCTGATCAGAGAAACCTTGTAAACGTCCATTGTACCTTTCAAGCTTGGCTTGATGCTGTCGGATTGTCGACGCTGATGACTGATGGATTTCTCGCTGTTCGTTGATTCCCATCTTATCGTATTCAGCCTGCTTGTCCTTGATTTCATCCCGTAGCTTACTAAGCTGCTTATCAAGTTTGAGTACGTCGATATTGTCTTGGATTGTCTTCAATTGACGTTCACTGATTATAAAAGAAAGGGCAACAATATGATAAGCAAATCACGATATAAGTTGATAAACATTCCTAATGTACAAATTAGATACTCTTTCTTACCCATCATCGACCTGTTTCTTCAAAGATTCCAACTGGGGCTTCATTTTAGCAAGATTCTCTTCTCCTTCTTGGATGTTCGCTTTATTGCCACGAAGTTTTTCTTGAATCTCCTCAAACTCTCTGTCCTTGTTCGACCTAACATACTGCTGGATCTTTTCATTCACATCATTCAATCTATTATTATGTTGGTTTGGGAATGGAGAAAGAAGACATAGATGAGACATCAGAAAGAACTCTAGTGGTTGCGTCTATTCACCACAAACTTACTTGTCAAGATCCCGTTCAAATGTTTTCAACTGTTCTCCAAGAGTCTTATCCTCATGGGCGTTACCGTTACGCATTCGCTCTCGATCAGACTCAGCCTGCAATAAATCACGTCTCAATGGTGCAAGCTGTTCCTCCAACTTATGCTCCATCTCTGTGCACTCCTTGCAAGTAACATTCAGGTCGGTTTTCTTCTTGGAAGCCTCCTGCTCACGTTTCAAGGAATCCTCCTTGTCCCTGGCTGTGTTCTCAGCAGCGGCAGCTTGGTTGGTAATACGACTAATGTTTTCATTTAGCTTCTTCTGCTCATTGTTGAGCCTGTTGATTTCATTGTACGCAGCCTCCTTTCCGTTACTGCTCCTCTCCAAGTCCTTTTCTACAGTCTTCAAGTCACGGGCATCATCCAAATTATCAAAAACTAATAAGTAAACGCGGAAGTGGATACAAGAAGGTGAGATAGATTAAAGAAAACAATGTAAACCAGAGAACACAGCGGCATACTACTCACGTTGGAACTTGAGCTTTTCCTTCTTTTCCTTGACAATTCTAAGCTTTGACCACACTCGCTTCGCTGTGTCCAGAATGACAGATACCTGCAGTGGTTTAGATATTGGCAAATCCAAAAAAATGTTAGTGACAATTGTCAGTAGACAGTTGGGAAAATCATGGAACAACAGCACCACTATAACTCACCGTACTCATAAGAGTATTCATCTTATTGAGCAACTCTTTATTCTCAGCTAAAGCTTCTTCCTCCTTCTTCAAGTCCGCCTCAAGTGCCTGCAATGAGTTAATCCCTCCTCCGCCTTCTTCATCCGCAATAATGGCCTCCACTTCTTTTAGTTCTTCAAGAACTCGAAGGTATTCAATATGCTCATGCATGTTCTCTGATACAGTCTTTCTGTACTTCTCGTACCTATCCAAAACAGCACGAACCTCACCAGCCTTCTTGGTAGCCATGGCATGTAGCTCCGACACGTCAGGATCACCTAGCTCAGTCTAAGATGGAGATAGACGAATCAGATTGATGTATATGGGGAAAGAAAGGCATATGGAACAAAGAGTATACACTTACCATACGTGCTTGGAAGGTATTGATCTCACCCTCATCGGCAAATTCTCGTGTACAGCATGGACACATTAACTCCGTTTTCTATGTAGTAGTAGTAATGGTAAGGATTAAAATAGGTGAGAGGGTGAGTAAGAGTGGATAGGATTGATAATACAAAGCAAATATAAACCAACAATTAACCAGATTAGAGGGATCACTTACTGCCATCTTTTTCAATCTCTTGATAATCTTTGTAATGTTCTCAGGTTTTTCGTCGTAGGCCGAATACTGTTCCAACTGGGCCCCTAGCCACTTCAAGATGGCGGTGGGTTGAGAGTCTTCATTGAGCGTATCAATATCAACGTGTTCCTTGTCTGTACGGAGGATAGCTCTAACAACACTGTTGATCTTTTGGACACCGCCATCGGCACCAAGTAACTGGGTCTTCTTGTTGTCAAGCATAACATAGCGCTGCTTGTGACCGTTCAACGCAGCCTTCTTCTCGGACAACTTCTTCTGTACAACGCCAACAGCTTTGTTGTATCTGTCCATGTCATCTTCTGCCTTGAGTTTCTTATTTCTAACATTGTTATGAAGGACTTCAACTGGGGCAACAGGTTCTTCCTTAGTAACATTAGTAACACTTTCACCACTCTCTGCTATCATGTAGGAATTGTCTTGAAGGAGCTCCTTGAGATTATCATACTCTTGATTGACTTGCTTCTCCAACTATTGATGTGTGGAAGTCAGATAGAGAACGGAAAGGGAAAATAGAAGAAATATATGGTGATGTGAGAAAGTGCACAAGAGTACCAAAGTTATAGCCACTGATAACAATACAAAACTTACCATGTCAATCTCATTTTGCTCATCAGACTTCGCCCTGAGTTGATCACGGACCTTTGTATCCTTTTCAACATTGCTTGCGATGTCTTTTAGCTTCTCCTCCTGTACTCTGATTTCGCTTGTGATAGCCTCACGACGAGGGTGGGTATTCATGCTATCACGGTCTTTGGCCAACCTAGCTGCTGCTTCTTTAGCTTCCTCAACATCTTCGGGACGGACACGATTGTGACTACTTGACTGCATCTGACTACTAATCATTTGAAGCTCTTTCAAAGCATCATTCTTCATGGTTTCATTACGTTTACGATCTAAAGTTTATTTGATTAATGATTAATACAGTGAATGAGTAAATGAGTGAGTAAACCCGGAATATACAAATTCTGACACTGTTTATACACAATACTCCGTGAGCAAAACTTACCATTGTCGATAGCTGCCTTCTTTGATTGGAAGTCCAATATCTTCTTTTGTATATCATCTTCTGCAGCTCGGTGCCTATCTTTAACAGCGGTATAGTTGGAAGTAAGCTCTGAGTTCTTTGCCTCGACTGCTCGTTGGAAGATATCCATATCCTCTTGAGTAATAGCAGTGGTGTTGGAGGTAGCTGACGTGAATATGGTCGAGCGAGACATGATAGAGCCTTGTGTCATGGTGTCATCGTCTTGAGTTTGAGTCATGCTATCCATCTCAATGTTGTGCTTCCTGTGAATCTCCTCCATGATCTTGAACCGTGCACGGAGAACACTGTGTAATGAAAATGTAGGGATCAAATTAGGTATGAGTAAGATCGAGAACAAAAGAATTAAGGCAGGGCAGCATATCAAATAGGAAACAAAATATACGTACTTTGTATGCGCCTCCCTCTCGGCCTCAAGCTTCCCCTTCTTCGAATTTAGATCATTCGTTTTCTTCCTCAGCCTGTTCACCGTTTCCTCAGTATCGGCGTATTCTCGTTCCTTCTCCTCCAATGAACGAGTTGCCTCATTCCCATGACGTTGATCACTCAATTCCCGAAGCATCTCCTTTAACTCTTGGTAAGAATTCTTGTCTGTCAAATCATCCTTTCCGAGCAGTTCTTTCTGTTTCGCCAAGACAGCCTCTTGTGTCTCGACATCAGCTAGCTTGTAATTCATATCCGTTTCAAATTCTTCAATCTTTTGAATCACTTTCATTGCTTCGTGTGCATTTGCTCTCTCCTTTTCGATATCATCATTGATAGCCTTCATCTTGTCTTCTAGACCTGAAATCTTGTCCTTACATTCTTCCATCTCTTCCTTAAAACCCGTAGCCGCATGTTTGTGGCTCGACAAACCCTCAAGGTCAGCCTTCAAATCCTTAGCTAGAGATGCATAACTCTTCCTTTCCGCCTTAATTGCCTCAAGTGCCTTGGCATATCGGGTACTATCAAAGATATCATCAAAGCGCTTTTTTAGCACTGCTCCCTCCTGCAAGGGCCACGATGCATCTTCTTGATGGCAAAACACAACATGCTCAAGGATGGGCTTTGACACTCCCAGATACATTGGAACACTCTTATCCAATTCTGTACACTTGTGTGACATTGTAACACGTTCGCCCGTTTCCTTGTTTGTGGTGCGGATAGTCCCATCAAGGGCTTTGAAACTTGCCGTGGTCTTCTTTTGTGTAACTTCCATCGACCTTGCTACAACCATACTTGAACCTTCGATATTGGTAAATCGTAATTTAATACTTCCCTTGACACTAGATTGCCCCATTGACCTTGGGTCATGAACAAAACTTTGTCCAGATTTGTTTCCAGGGGGTAATGATCCCGTAACCGCATACTTGAGGGATTCAATAATCGTGGTCTTACCTGTGTATTGTATTGTTTTGTATATAAAATGAGTTGAACATTGTAATTATGAGCTAACTGATAAAAATCGGGTATATACCGAACCTTATGACCATCATAATATAAAGAATACGTACCACAACCATTAGCACCAACAATAATGGTGAGTGGGAAACAGAAACCAATAACTTGTTCATCATCGTTTGGGGAGAAGGCACGTACTCCGCGGATTGACAGTTTGGCTATGGATGCCATGATAATTTAGTGATCAATATATCTGATGATGTGGGAGGTTAGGTGAAAAGTATGCATGGTTAGATTAGTTGGGTGTAGACATGTAAACATTTAATCCACCACAGCCACAAAAAAATTAGTACACATGATATGTCACAAAAGTATACATCTCTCTATTCGTATACCCCTCTACACCCCTACCGCAATTTAGTTTAATGGTAGAATTGGATGCAATATTTAATTCACCACCTGTTGCAATGTGCCTTACAATTCTACCACCACCATAACATGAGGTATGTGCACCCTCTCATGCACCAACAATTACAACACATTAATACCCCAATAAAATATCATAAAATACTTAAACTCCATTCTAATGTACACCCAATTGAGGAATATAATTAACTACCACGTTTTAATCCACGCACACGATAACCACTACCAACACACAATGATAATCCACCAATGTGAACCCAACCAGATGTTTAAGTTTTCATTTTATGTGGTCAAGTTGAGCTTCGTATATGTCTGCCGCCGACGCACAAAATTCATGATATAAAAACTTATAAATATATTAATAATCACCTATATATCTAAGGGTGGATTGGGGGTATTCTCTCGGTATAAGATTGACGACACCTCACAGAGAGTAAGGGTTCAGCAAGTAAAAGAAATCTTTTACTGCTTTCTTGGGTATTGAATAAAATCGTAAATTTGGCGACTTACCGGAAACTCTATTTGCTCACATGCATCACATGCTTATTGAGTACCTAGCTGCTGTCAATAGTATATAATTAACATTGGCATCGTATGTAATATAAGCTGTTTCTACTTGCATTTTTAAGTTCCTCTATACAAACATGGTGACATATAAAGTCTCTACACTTCTCTCTTCATTTCTTTTTCTTCTTCTACACTTCTCTACATTAGCTTTCTTCCTTGCTTTATTCATTGGGTTTTCATCGGTATTGAACAATGAACATCTTATAGTTGAACAGAGTTTGACTCTAGCCTAGTCATTGGACCGTCTTTATCAATGATCATCCAAGAGAAAGATAGATTCCTATCTGTATCTTTCTCGCCGTCAGGAGCAACATCTTGTTCTGGGTTGTCATCAAAGTAGCCTTCAATTATATGAGCATTCCGTTGTAAGAACTCATCTACACTATCCTCTTCTTCATCATCATGGTGGCTTGAACATATTGTTTGAGACTTATCACTTTCATCTTCATCATCATCTGTCAAAGTATGTACAACTTGTTGGGTATCTTCTGTAGTATATGATTGATGAGATGTTTGTGAGATATCAACTTGTTGAATAGCATTATCAATTCTGTGGATGCTTTCATCGTTGATCAAGTCAGCGCTTTGCAACCCCAGCTTATCTTCTTGACTAGTTGCAATGTACTGTAGTTGTTCTGATTCACAAGATGATGACATGTCAGACATATCTGATGAAGGAATCATAGGTGGGGTATCATTATCGTCATCCTCACTAGAGCACACATCTTGGGAGGGTTCATTATCATAAGTAGCAATAGCATAATCCCTAACGATCTTGAATGCAGAGTTGAGAGATTCAACATATGACGATATTAGAGTATAGACATTGCCGTCCATCGGGAGGAATCCAATCTCCCAAGCAACATTCTCTACTATACTCCATAGTCCACATATTCCTTTATGGAGGAGATAAATTGTAGCTGAATCGACTTCGAATTCGTTTGCATTATCATTGCATATATTTTCATCGTCGACATATGTGTTCCCGTGGCTGCTTGAGCGTCTTAGAGAGCAAATCTTCAATGCAGCAGTAACACCCGCCTTATCACATACTAATGTCATCTTGTATTATTCTAAAGGAATAGAGAATACTGTGAGAATTGCAATGTCAACGACGGTTCATGCAATGATATGTTGCATTTTGCAAAAAAAAATAATGATACCTTTACAACCTGACTTTTTTAAGAACCATCCATCCGCCGCCGCGCCGCCGCTGAACTTACCTGTGTATCTAATACAATTCTAGAACTCCTAATACTATAACGACCCCTATACCAATGGACAAACGTAAGAATCACGCGGAAGTTGAAGTTATCAAATTGAATTCTTTGTCTCGATGCCAAAATTCTCATAGGTATTTCGAGCGGTATCCTCTCACACTCGCATGCTGACTAAGCTGAATCACGAGTAGAACCCTCCTTGCTACTTGCACTTGATCTTCTTCTTCTGCCTTACACTTCCTCCAATGCTCTGCTATCCGTTCTACAATGAGTGCTGTTGTTTATAGTCTTAGTTTATATATAATATACCACTGGTGACTGTTAGCACATCACCGTTTGAAAGTTCTTTCTCCAATGTATCCAACCGTACTCGTACACCATTTTGATATACAACTATTTCATCTAAATCAAGGCTGTCATCATCATCTCTATCCAGCTTTACATATTGTTTCAGTACATCAGACACTTTTGCAGATGAATTCACGCTTATGATTGTACCATCAAGAGCGCTCTCAGTGGATGATAGAAACACAAACACATTGTTTTGTACTATCGCTTCTCGTGATTTAGCAAGGGCTTCAATATAAGATGCTACTCGACCCTTCTTTTTCTTCCTTGCTGTCACTAAACTGGATGAGCTAGTGATAGCTACTTGTTCAGATGACGGAAGTGCAAGCATTGGTGGGGTACTTTCCTGAGCTGCTGGTAGCATCATTTTAGGCTTGTGTTTATAGTCCCAATGTGCAGCCACACCAAATTCTGCAATACGGTGCATCTCTTCCGATCGAATTTGAACCTCAAACGGCCATTCTTCTCCAACAATAACAAGCTTGGCGGTATAATGGAGACTTTGGTAACCATTTGGTTTGGGGTTTTTGATGTAATCTTTTCTTTCATTTGCTTCTGATTCTACCCATATACTCTCTATTAACTGTAGGGCATAATAGCAAAGAAGCTTTTCTCGTGTTCTTAAGGACTCGTCATCTTCCAAAGATGATGTCCGTGCTGCACTCAATACAACCCTTAAAGCTATGGTATCCGGTACCCATTTTAGTGACGGCGGAGATCGGGGACTACCTCCTTTCCTCTTCTCTTTTGCTTCGTCTATGGCTTGTTTCCGTATTCTAATCATCTTTTTCCAAAGCGAGTATGGCTCCTTTACTCTAGAAGTAACAGTGACGTCTTGTATCTGAGCTGCAAACATAGGATCACTTCTTAATAGCTGTTCTATTCTCGTTGTGAGTACTTCAACAATGGTTTTCATCTCGTCCATATCTCTATAAAGTGATGAAGCAACTGCGAACTGTCTTGGGTAAAGTATTTTGAAGGCACAATTCTCCAATTCAGACTTCAATCTTTGCATGCCAAGACGTTGAGCCAGTGGAGCATGCACCCGGAGAGCATCTTTAGCCACGCTAACTGTACTTTTAGAAAGTACTATTGATCCACTTAACTCCCCATCATCTACATTACTGCCATCGCTAATACCCTTTAATCGATATAAGCATGCTGCAGATCTTATCACTAATGCTCTCCAATCCTCAGATAGACTAACCATAAAACTACGAAGGATTTCGGCATCAACGTTTGTTTGTTGGCTTGTCTTGGATTGAGATTTGATCTTACCGATACCTTTTGACTTTATCGTTGTTGCCATAATCTCGGCACGTTTTAATGTAGCGGCACTGGTAGCAATCTGTGTGATTTCTTCTCCGTAACTTTCTATTGACGAGTTTAGTTGTGTTCTCCTGCTCATGGTACCTCCTTTAACTACTATTGACTTGTCATTCTCTACTTCTTCAGCTAGAGGTAACCGAGTAAGCTCATGTTTCATCCCCAAAGCCTGCCTTGCATAATCATACACACCTGCCTTTCTAGCACGTACACAATCACAATAGTGGAAGGCTGCAGCAACAAGTACATCTCGTGTCATTATTGAATGAGAATTGATAACTGCTTGAGTCATATACGGTTCGTCAATATTCAAAGTTGAAGATACTTCTTCTTCTAGCGTCAGCATTAGATATAAAAAGTCGGCACATCCTTTCATGAGGCTTATATTGCCATCGGATGCTACTCGAATAGAGTCCATAATTTCATGTATCTCAGATGGTGTAAAGTAGGGTATTATTGCATCTGACGAGGATGGATATTCGTGTTGGATGATGCCATTTAAAGCTAGCTGTAGACGTTGAATCTCGGTGTTTTGTTGTTGCTGCTTCTCATATGATACAGATTGCAATTCTTCAGACAAATGATATGGCGAACTAAAATCTTCATTTTCATACTGTGATAACCATGGTGGCATATCAGATGTAGATTCAGCAGAAACTATACTTTTGATACTTTTATTATTCCCTTTCTTTTTGTTCTTCTTTGCAGTAGGCTCGGTAGGCAAGGTACCCTGTCCAACAACTTCAGTTTTAGCCTTTTTCTTTTGAGATTTGCTCTTCTTACTACTCTTCTTATTTAATGGTTTGACGCGTATTATTTCATCTTCTATCGCATCCAAGTTGTATAAAAACTCTGAGTTGGGAGAGGCAGAGAACAATTGCTGTGTTTTTATTCGAACGCCTCTATAACTCACATGGTGAATTTGATGATGATTGATATCATTTATTATAATATTCGTATGAAGATTGAATGCGTCTGATATTGTTATACTGAGGAAGAGTGATACGATACGTATGAAAATATTCTTCTGTAAATTGTGACGGCTGTGACGACGTTTTGTTTTCATTTGTTGGCACAACATACTTATAGACCGCCACCGCCGCCGCTGCCGAAAGTTAGAGTTTATATCTAATAATAATAATATACTTTCAAAGAACTAATCCTCCTCTACCATATTAATCACGAGATAAGTTTTCCATTTTCCTTCTTTATTCTTTGGTTGAGGTGTGAATTGTCCGTACAGCGTACATGAAATGAAAGCCCCAAAATTTCGTACTCGTACTTTGCAATACGCCAAAATCAGTACATTTTTTAATGAAATTACTGGCGCCCTACGATACGATATCTATTTGGTTGCCAAGTACTAAGAAGTTACTAATTATAAGTTGAGTGTTGAGCATAGTTGGTTTAGAGTTGGTTGATAGTTGACTTGGTTGTTGCAGGTAGTGTTGTAATAATCAGATATCACCTCTGATATATCATTATTATCTCCTCCTATATCTATCAATAATATTTCACATTTTGAACAATCAAATACCATCATTATATCAGCAACATTAGAATTGCAGTAACAAAAATTATATATATATTGCATGATGATTTTGTCAACAGCAACCATCAAGAATATTGCTGGCAGGAATGGCTACATCCAACGAAGGGAAGAAGCATCAAATACACTATTCTTCAAATCAGAGAATCTTGTTCCACCAGATGGTGGATATCCAACTCTTATTAATGTTTTTTATACAACTGGCGGAATCATGACAAAACTATCCCATCCTACTAGGGGATATAACCAATTATGGAGAAGTGATGCATATGATTCGGTAGATACGCTTGATGCAATCTTTGCAAATCCTAGACTTCATACAGGACAGGGATATAGACAAGCAAGTGGTGCAAAGAGAGGTTGTATTGGATGTGGTGTACTAAAGAAGAAGGTTGATTATAGTAAAAATCAATGGCGTAAGGGTTCAGGTAGTGCGAAGTGTTCAAATTGTATTCAGCAAAAGAAGGGCAATCGTAATCATGAGCAGAGAGAGGAAACAGTTGGTATTATGCTGGGTGGTATTGGTACAGAATATACTGCTACTAATGCAATCATTCACCCCAGTGATTTACGTTGGAATACAATCAATGATGCTATCACCTGTGATGCTAATGGTTGTGATAAGACTTCACCAACAATTCGATGTGACTGTTGTGCACCTGTGTACTACTGCTCAGAGAGATGCAAACGCAGCCATATGATGGAACATTCTGAAGATTGTCGAAGTCTTGAGGAGCTTTGCTTCCTAACTCAAGACTCTGATCCCAATTTAAATTCGGGATTGTGTAATGCTCACCCTTCTATCCTATCTCAAATGAGACATTATGCAATGGCAACTATGCTCTCTGGGAGTAGAGATATAAGCAAGTTATTATTACAGGCTGAGGCAATCCACCAAGCTGATGAAAATTGGGATCAAGCTATTGAAACGTATCAGAACATCTTAATGCTTAGTGGTGACAATGGGGAGAATGCTTCCGCTTCTGAGTTGCGGTGAGTTTTGTGTCTATTTTGTGCTGAGTATATGTTATGGGCTATTTAAAATGTGTTGTATCTACTGCAACACCTTAGTTTAATAATGCTCACGTATTATGCATATCATACGACATCAGGCAAGTTATGATGGGACTTAGTCGTTGCTATTATGAGATGGAATTTTATGAAAAGGCAATCTATTCTGGATCTGTGGTAGTTGATAATATGAATCGTTACTTCCCCTTGTGTCACAAGTATATTTCATTGAGCCATTTGGCCAGTGGTAATCGTGATTTAGCTATTAAGACGATGAAGAAAGCAGTCTTGTATGAAGCTCACTGGTCTGATGAAACAATTCAAGCTAACAAGGTTTTGCTGTGTAAGCTTATGAATGAGCAAGAAGAAACTGTGGCGGCAGCTGCAACAGTACAGCCGCGAATTGATGTCTATTATGGAAGGACAGATGGTACGCCTGGATATAAGGAATACAGTTGTGTGGTAGTCAGGACAACTGAAACCGGATCATTGTCATACTTTGACGACCTTTACGAGCCTCGTCCGGGATGTGATTATAAAATTCTGTTCGAAGTGCCCCCAGAAAGGCTTGGCGCATTGTGCCAAAAGGCTGGCGTGAACGAGAACAGTTGTGGAGGTTGGATCAAAGAACCTCTGAAAGGGGTGATCCTGAATTATTGGAAAGAAAATCCCAATGTACAAAGTCATGGCTCGGCAATGTTCATGTAGACTCATCATCAAGGCTTATTGATGAGAGAATATGTAGTTCATCATTCTCTATTACTATTACCTTTTCCTAAGTACAAAACAAGAACCACAAACACTTTTTACAATCATATCATCTCTTGGCCCTCAAATATCTATTAAACTCATCATATGCCGCACCTAAATCATGTGTCAATTGTCTCTTAGGGAATCAGAAGTTAATTCCACACATAGGTCACAATCATATCCAAGAAGAGAGGGAGGTAGGGGGGTTAGCATTTGGTAGTATAATTGCAAAATCATATCATATGCACAAGTCAACACAATCCACGGCCAAGGAGTATGTCGTCTTGATCACTGGTTTCACAATCAGAACACAGAATGCACAAATCAACGACGGTGGTCAGTGACCAATGTGCACAATTAACTTCTACTTACCTTATCATCTTCATCTATCATATCCACAGCTCTAAGTGCATTTAACTTTTCTAACCACTTGCGTATCTTATCATTAGGTGAAAAGTCATTTGGTGTATCTGGTAGCTGAATTAATGCATTCATCAAATCACTCAACAGTGGTTGTAACTCGTCTACCGCTCTTTGATCCAAGTTCACGGCATCCATTGCAGTAATGAAATGTTGTACAGTTTCGGCAACTGTTATTGCCACATTAACATTATTACCACTACTTGATGTCTTAACGTGTTCGGGTACACCAATTCTTAATAATCTATCTGCAGCTCGGGGACAATCCATTTGATATACTTTCATGAAAGTTTCAGTTGTCATTCCATCCTTTTTACCCAACGCTGCCTTCTCGGCTATCTTAAATTGTGATAGTAATTTGTTACATTCGGTACTATATTCAGCTTGTGTTATCGCATCTTGTGCATAGGCACGTTCGAGATGTTCTGTTGCAATTATAATTGTGTATAGATCTCCCATATTCTCGTATGCAGTACGCTCTTTCCTTGAAGAATAGAGTTCAATTTCAGGTAGAGAGTCATCAATTGCCGCGGGGTATTTAGTACTACTGCTCCACATTATTGTTAGTTTTTTCTTGTGTTGATTGTGCTATGTTGCACAGAAGAAATACTACCGTACACAATTGCAATATTAGCTACGATTCGGTTTAGGTATTGGTTGTTGTCAGTTTGTTTAAACAGTGTGGTACTTGTTAGGAGTTGTTAGGTATATTGTCGCCGCCTTACCTATTGTTTTGGATGTTATTTTTGAACTGCGTTTGTCGTGCACAATTGCAATGAATGCTGTAATAAAATTTACAGAACTTGCAAGTAATTGAATCAACCGCTTTCCTCTAGCACTTGAAGACCCTTTTGGTAATCCTCTTGTGTTATGGCTAGAGGCGCTGCTTCATTCTGCCTGGCTGGTGATATCAACACCTACTGACTTGAGACTTGAGTGAGTACTATAAAGCAGTTCAGTGCAAATTTTAAGGAGCACTTGCACTTATTTTGCACTCTCTTTGTGCTCGAGTAGGCTGTGGGTTTAGTGTGCGTGGTCAATCGGTGTTTGTAGGAGTTACTATCAAATAATATACAAATACATCACTCATCTGTTGTTCGGGTTGTAGATATTGAGTGCAGTAGTGGCGGTGTGGCGGTATTGTATTAGAGATTTGATTCAGAAAACAAAGAGAGTTGCACAGAATACAAAGTATAACGTTACGTAATCTGAGCTGGCCATCTATTGTATAAAGACTCTTTCATTTAACATATACCTGTAACAAAAGGAAGATAAACATACCTCACATATCAAAATATGAATATATCTAAAATACCAAAAGGGCCCGCGGTAGTGTTGGGAGTAACAACATCAATAACACTATATGCCATATTTTATAGTCATTATCAACAAGTTAGTGACAAAGCAGTTATGCGTGCGGGCGTTGAAAGAGATAAGGAACGTATACGTATGAAGAAAAGGGAAAGAAAGGAGGCTGACAATAAGTAGATTGCGTATCAACTAAATGAAGATGAAGATATGAACACATGATGTGTGCAACATGTTTGAGGGCTACTTACAACCAACTTCAAACAAGTTGGATACAAATAGATGGAGTTACTATTTTATATTTACAAACCTAAAATGCTGGATAGTGCTTGCTGTTTAATATGAAATCACAAAGCAGCGGCAAGCCAATTGACAAATTGATGAGATCCTCACAGCCTATACAAAACATTATTGCCACCTATGCCGCCTTTGGTACCCAATCTTTCCTACTTTACAATGCAACGAGAACAACAATATAATCAAGTTAGTGCTAAATAAGATGGAATAAAAATTTGGTATGAAGTAATAAACAACTCACTTTAGATTCGGGGATACGTCAGCTTGATCATCCGTGGGTGTGGCATCATCTTCTTTGGTATTGTCTACCTTCTCTTCGTGAACATTCCAACTCTCTAGCAACTTCTGCCTTTTTGGCTGGGGTTCTTCTAGTCCAGAAGATTTTTCTTCAGAAAAGGTTGGTGCTTTGATAGGTATATTTGTTGGTATTATGGGTGAATACAATCCATCAGCGCCGCCACTAGATGAGGACAGTCGCTTACCACCTGATCGGATAGACAGTATAGAAGCATATCTGCCTTTAAACTTTCCGTGATGACTTTTGGTAGTCATTGGCTCGGTATCACCGTCATGCAATCGTCGCCACATACGACGAAAGAAGTCCTTCTATGAGCCTCGGGGTAGCATTTGCATTTGATCAGCGTGCCGACTCTTGAGAACAAGCAATGCATCCTTCACATTATCAGGGCAATGTTTACACTTGAGGACATGGTTTGGTATCTCAGCAAAGCTATTAGCCAGTCGATTTACATTTGACCAGAAGAACTTGCGAGATGAAGAGGCGTCAATGCAATGGATGCACTGCAAACCACCGTATCCAATGTTGATGTTCTCTCTCTTCCCACCCCGTGTCATTCGATCTTCATCGGAGAAGCGGCAGACGACAAGCTGCTGCATCATATGATAGAAGTAGTCGGTTAGTGGACCTGCGTCTGACTTATCAATAAGTGCTTTCCCGATGTCTGAGCCTTGAATTAAAGGTCGAACATTGTCGTTGGTCTTCTTGGTCAGTAAGTCTATAGCTGCCCGGTAAGTGACATCATCAGTAGGACGGCTTATTGGAGAGGTCAGTACTGATGATTGCCCAGGAGAAAGTATCTCTGGGAACTGCTGATTTTGCGTTGGTCTCGTCGTCAAAGTATTAGGAGGGTGTTCAAGAAATGGATACTGATGATGAGGTTGATGAGGTTGGGTGCCATCTCCAAATCCTTGTTGAACTAAATGACCACCCACACGCCGACGACTTGAATTGGATTGAGGGTGATACACTCCGGGTGGATCTTCTTGACGTTTGTTTGTTGGTTGATTCACTATGTAGGAATGTACCTTCTCTTGTCTGGTGAGCTGTGGTGGTTGCATAGCAAAGGAACTCTGTTGAGTGTGTTGAATAGCTTGGGCTATATCTCTCAAGCCTGTGGATATGGCTTGTTGCTCGGATATACTCGTATCTTGATTGGACTGTTGCTGTTGTGGAACAGCGGGAATATTACCAGGATTTAGACCTGGACAGAATCGTAAATGCATATCCACAAAGTGATTTGGGGGTGGTTGGGATGCTAACCAGAAATAGTTCCCTCCTCGATAATGTGGTGGTATATGTTGACAGTGCCGACAAACCCAGGCGGCATATCCGTCGAATACGAAGGGATAGTCAGTAAGCATATCTTCAGGATCTTGCGAATTTGTTATAGAGATGGCAAGTGAGGTGTGTTGATTATTGGTATGCATTCTTCTGCTTGTGGTGAAGAGGATTGTCTAGATTTATGAGGTGAATGTTGCAAGCCCTGGACACACACTCGTGCATATGGTAAATGGTGGAAGAGTAAACACAGTTATGAAACTGAGCCATTCTTATCAACATGACATTTTAGTATCTTGGGATGCGAACCTAGATTAATATAAGGCCACCACATGCATATATAACCATGTGGATGTCGGTATGTCTTTGTTTTTGAGACGATCCGACGTCTTGTCTATTCATACTCCGATGTCTAGGAGTAAGTAACGAATCACAAATCTTCAATAGAGTTCCTGATCACAGAGACATTGTGCAAATCCCTAATCACTAACCTTTAGAATCTATTCTTTTACATACAGCCTTTATCATTAGCATCAATCTTGTCAATGTATAGTCAAGACATTGCTCTTGCTTCTTTTGCTCCAATCTCAAAAGATTAAGATACCATGGGTGGTATCCTCAATTGCTACACCACTCATTTCTCTCCCCAGTAATAACTTTACTTCTATTACACCTATGTACTGCCCTCTACTATCCATTGCATTGTTGTTATTGGGTGTTGGGGAGGTGTTGTAATGATGATACTGAGATCCTAGGAACTAAGACGATACGTTAGGTATACCCAGAGGTCATATCTTCTGCATTTTTATCCGATGAGGATATCAACTCCAGAATTACACTCTTCTTCCAATATACTAAAAAGCCCAACGACATACATCCTTTTTATATTAGCTCTCCTTGGTGGTATTGTTTATTCAGCTAATATTAGATTTTGTTAGCAGTTCATCAACATCGTCATCACTTTCTTCTGTCAAAGAGGATCGTGTTCCAATAATAATGAAGAAGCAATACATCATAACTAAGTTTGAAGTATCGGGTAGAGTTCAGGGTGTATTTTTTCGTAAGAGTACCAAGGAGAAAGCCGATGAATTGGGTATTTGGGGATGGGTAAGGAACACTGCTCGGGGTACTGTGGAAGGAGAATTCGAGTATGTAATTGCACAATCTACAATTGATGATGAGATAGAATCACACCATGAAACATTTCGTCATTGGTTTATGCAATATTGGCTCGCCGCATTCCAAAATAGATAATTGTACATTTGGAGAGAAGATCGTATCTGATCAACAAACTTATGATATATTTAGAGTTGCAAAAACTAAGCGTTAAGTATAGATAGGCAGTAGATGATAAGATCTATCACTATCAGACGATAGATGGCTTGATGTGTTACACAACAGTAGAGGTAAGCTGTATAAGCAACGCTTTCAACTCTAAGATATTTATTGTAAAGACTTAATGATATGAAAATCAGGCAGTTAGTTTTAATGAACTCTATTACATAGCTCTGATCATTGTAGAGTCGGTCCTCATGGTTGGAAGAGATATGCTGGCCGATCAACACTATACTTCAACTTTGTATATGTTAACATATAGACTATCAGTCAAGTTATGCAGCTTTAGGTATCCAATCGCTTCTGAAAGAGAGAAGAGTACAAGCAGCAATGTGGTCAGTGATTTGATTGTATTGAAGCAAGAATAAAATAAAAATATGATCAACTTACTCACTTTGGATTTCCAGGGTCTTCTGGAGAATTGATTGGTGAAGGAGGAGAACTTAGTTCGTCTGCCATCTTCCCCGCTGGATCTTGCTGACCTGGTAATTCATTGCCGGCTGGCGCATCTTGCTGGGGTGTATCCTCAGATAGACCTGAAGGATCTCTACTAATCTTTTTACGTTTGGACTTTGGAGTAGCAGCCTTCTCTTCTTCATCTCCGGCAGTTGCAGAAGATTTCCTCTTAAGTGAACTCTTGACGGATGTCGACGATGCTCGTATGGAAGCGCCTCGTTCAGGAGCTGTACCCGGGGCATCACGTTGCATAGGGGGACTAGTAGTAGATGACCGTGAACGGATGGTAGAAGCGGGTTGGAAGCCGGCGGTAGACAATGCCATAGGCTTACCACCTGCACGAATACCATTATCTTGAGTATCAAAAAGACCCAAGGCCCTTGCGGCTTGAACATAATATCTTCTCAAAACAGAGCTCAAACTTGACGATCCTGTACCCAATTTACTTGCCGTTGCCTTGAGGTCCTTGGGAAGGTTCTCACAGTTCTCAAGGTGCAGTCGTTGGAACTCTCGAACAGCCTCGTAAATACCACTGATAGAGTATGGATATGACACAGCAGCACCTCGTGCACCTCCTTCAGCCATGGCACAATGAACACATCGAATCCCCACTTGGCCAATCTTGATGGGATACTTTCGATCAGCGGCGGCATTATCCATATCTATCTGCTTGGAACTAAAGACTTCAATGTTATTTCTAACAAAGCAATCCATATCAGATAACCAATCCTTGTCTTCGGGGATTGCAAGAAGGACTCTTTGATCAAGAGGAACTATCTGCTCGGGACTACCATCGCCTTCCTTTGCCTGGGATTCTAACATCTTGGCTGACTTGGCAAGCAAACTAGCGGCGGCAGGTGCATTGATTTTGGGAGACTTCAAAGCAGCTTCAGCAGCGATAGCGGCAGCTGCGGCCTTGGCTCTGGCCTCAGTAGTTGGTGGAGGTGGTTCTCTCCCTCTCGAAACTTGATCCTTAACTGGAGTTAGTTCAGTATCACCATCGTGCAATCGTCGCCACATACGACGGAAGAAGACTTTCTGAGAACCACGGGGTAGCATTTGCATCTGATCAGAATGCCTTCCCTTGAGGGCGAGGAGTGCATCCTTCATATTATCAGGACAATGTTTACACTTGAGGACATGACTCGGGATCTCAGCAAAACTATTTGCCAATCTATCCACCGTTGACCAGAAGAATTTACGAGCTTGTGGAGCCTCGATGCAGTGGATACACTGCAAACCACCATATCCAATATTGATATTCTCTCTCTTCCCACCTCTAGTCTTGCGATCCTTCTCAGAAAAACGACAGACAACAAGCTGCTGCATCATATGATAGAAATAATCAGTCAACAGATCGGCATCAGACCGCTCAATCAACCCTTGTCCAATATCAGTACCTGGGATTTCTGGCCTTGCCATATCTCTTGTCTTCTTAGTCAAGAATTCGATCGCTGCCCTGTATGTGACATCATCAGTGGGACGACCTTTAGGTGATGCTTTACTCGTTCCTGGCTTCTTCCGTTTCTTACCACCTGGTGTCTTCTCTCCTTTTTTACCCTCAACGGGAGATGGTGATGGTCGCAACTCAGCACTGCCACCAGCTTCCATCAGATATGGATGATATGGATACTGAGATGAATCATGATATTGACTGCCACCGCTTGGTGCTCTGGGCTGGTGTAGTGTAGGACTCGTCCCCGGTGGGTCTTGACCACGTGACGTCTCTTGAATGTCAAAAAGATTCAACAACTGAGATTGTTGTCTCGGCTGCTGGATGGGATATGGAATAAGATCTCTACTCATACCACCAGCTTGAGACGGTGGAAGATTAGCAGGAGGGGGCATATTACCAGGATTTAGACCCGGACAGAATCGTAAATGCATATCCACAAAGTGATTTGGGGGTGGTTGGGATGCTTGCCAGACGTAGTTCCCTCCGCGGTAGTAGGGTGGGACGTGTTGACAGTGCCGACAAACCCAAGCGGCATACCCATCAAAGAGAAAGGGGAACTCACTGAGTGTCCCTCCTCCTTCTGACGAATCTTGTTGAGCAGCAGCAGATGTTGCTACCAACTGTCTTTGACCTTGCGGCCTGCCTAGTGGTGTATTAGATCCTATGTAGTTATATTGAAAAGAAGGAAGGAGATGATAAGGTGAGTTGAATAAAGTCAAGGGTACATTGGTAAGGAAAGAAGAAGATGAACAACATACCTGATCCATGATCTCTGCCGTCATCCGCCGATCCAGAGGTGGTACTACTCCTTCTCTTAACTCCAGCCTGAGATGGGGCCATTGGACTTTGATCAGCTAATGATCCAGGCCTAGTCTCATATTGCAGAAGTGGATCATCTTCATTAACAGATGGTAACATTGATGAACTGCCTCCTCCTCCTCTTCCTTGACTTTGCTGCTGCTGCTGTTGTTGCTGTCTCTGTTGTTCGCGTTGAATTTCCTGCTGCTGTAATAACTGCAACTGCTGTTGCATAGCCTGTTGTGTAGCCAATTGTGATTGTAACGTACTTAATTGTGGATTACCCCGTCCCCTTAATGATATTGGAGTTGGTTGTATCCCACCCAGATTGTCTACTAATCTATCCATACCACTACTACTTCCACCACCATGAATTGCCCCAAGATGACTAGTTGCTGCTGATCCACGTAGTATATTGCCCCCCTGTTGCTGCTGCTGTTGTTGCTGTTGAGGAGTGGGTGCACCAGAACTTGAACCAAATGATGCCGCGGTAGTTAATGGAGTTTGGCCAAAGGCACTAAATGCCCCTCCTCTTTCCCCTCCTGGAGTCCGCTGCTGTTGTTGTTGATGTTGTCGACCCATCCCCGCCGCTGCCATGGCACTACTAAGCCCTCCAGGGGTGTTGGCCAATTGTCTTAGTAATTCAGCAGAGAATGAAGATGCTGCAGCACTGCCACCAAATAGAAGTGAAGAATCTCCCGGAGCGGGTGGATATTGAGGAGTAGCATTGCCTCCTCTTCCCTGCTGTTGTGCTGCCTGTTGCTGTTGTTGTTGAGCTTGATATAAAATTTCTTGTTGAAACAAGGCCTCCTGCTGTTGTTGTAGTGATGGTTGCATGGGATACTGCCCTCCTTGTCCAGTAGATGGGGTTCCTCCTCTTCCTTGATTGAATGGATGGGAAGGCAGTTGCGGTTGCTGTTGTTGCTGTTGTCCACTACCTGATAACTTTCCACTCTCCTCTTCATCACTATCATCTTGTGATGATTTCCTCTTCATATCGTCGTCGTCGTCGTCACGTTTACTTTCGGGGGGAGGTGATGTTGGTATTGGTTTATTCAACTGTTGATGACGGGAGCCAGGGTCCATTGACTTCTTATCTGTAGGTTGAAATGGAAGAGGTGGTAAATCTCTTGCAGCAGTTGATTTGTCGAACTCTTCCTACAAAGGATATAATACATAGAGGTTATAAGATGGAATGAGATTTTAGATATTGATATAATAATGTGAATAGGGCATGGAGAAATAATAACAGATGTATTTCATACGATATCAATTCCAACATCCTGCCTCTTATGTGCATCACATCAATTTATTTCTTACCTTTGTCACGACTTTTTTATGTGATGCAGGTGATTCTACAGTAACCCGATGGACTACTGTTGCATCTGGGTGCATTTCTTCACTAATTTTTATTATATGTGTTGTGTTGTTTGTTGTTCGCCGCTGTTAGAACAATAGCGCCCAGAGGTGGCCAAATTCTCTTATTGACCAGTTATATCCAAACTGCCTACTTATGCTATTGCCGTTAGTGTATTGCCGATATACCCACTGATTAGTATGTGTAATAGGCAGAGAATTGTTGTGTTCGAGGATGGCAATTATAACGTGTAGTAATCGTTTTTGGCAATATTATTTTTGAGCAGTTGATAATAAGTTGAAATGTCTAATTTCGATATGATTGGGTATGTTTCCCACCACTCGTGTATGATTCGCCGCTACTCTATTATTTACGAACCCCAATTAGATTTCTCTT
>Ga0214478_100099_pt1 | contig 42987 bp, 36 predicted proteins | sample M1_20Mar14CPVII9_2_FD_178001 | JGI IMG/M metagenome (GOLD analysis project Ga0214478, IMG submission 178001) | Marine eukaryotic communities from Monterey Bay, California, United States - M1_20Mar14CPVII9sort6BwellD7 | ecosystem: Environmental > Aquatic > Marine > Unclassified | place: USA... | reverse complement strand
ACCGAATAACATAAAATAAAAACACTTACTGGAAGCCACTGTTCTCTCTTGCAAGGGTCCCTAAAGTATGAGCACCCATGATTGCAACTGTTTGCCATGGTTCTTGAAAGTCAAATGTATCATTAAAGAATGAGATGAGTTCATGTGTTGTCAGATGGGGGCTAGGAAGATCACGGTGTGGGCCTCTCTTAGCAGAACAATCATTCTCAACACAATCATTCTCAACGTTGGTACTTTCGCAGTTAGGTCGTCCAAACCAAGTCATCTCGAATGGAAGGTCATCGCCGTTGGCTTGTGCACCTCGAGCTCCTTCTAACGAGGCGAGTGCCCAAATGTCAGCACGTGTTAGCCCCGAATGTTCAAACTTGGCTACAATGCTCGAAAGGGCATCGATTGGTTCTTCGAGACCAAAGTTATCTCCATTAGTCAAGTCAATACATCCGTCACATCCTCCAACGCAATCATGGAATGCCATACGAACAAATTTGGCAGCTAGGTTGGTAGGATGGCCATTGATAAGATTTGTTATATCAGATCTTGCTGAACTAATTAAATCTGTAGCTGAGTCGATGACGAAGAAGTTTATAAACTCCTCCCCACCGCCGCCACCACCGCCGCCGCCACCGCCACCACCTCCATCTTTGCCACCTTCAACTGCTAGGGATGCCTGGGGATGTCTCACGGTATTGCCTGAGTTGTCTTGCATCTCAAATTGATATCCTATAAAAGTAGGAGAGAGAAAATGAAAGTTGAGCACAAGATGTGCACATAATTTGTAGAAGGAAAATACCTTACCATATCGTCCCTTCTGAACAGAACTAACATTGAATGTCCAAATTGTAAGGTCTCCTACAGTAGAAACCAGGGTACCAGGGTTAAAGTTGCTTCTAGTACCATCAGGTGATTCGACTCTAAAGCGGACTCGTTGAATATCATCGTCAAATACGGTAACAGAAATTTCAATTGAATCTCCCGAAAGGAACTCATCATGCAAAGGAAGGTGTTCCGTGAAGGCGGGTGGCCCAACAGGTGCATCTGTATTACAATCAACTGCACAGCTGTCCTCATCTTCTCCTTCCTCGCATACCCCATTGCCACAGCAATTCGGCTGTGGTTCTTCAAATATACACCCGGCAACTGGATCACACCTGTCATTCAAAGTACAGTCATTTGAATCGTCACATACTCGTTCAGTGAAAGAACATCCACCAGTAAATGCGTCACATGTTCCAAGCTGGCAGACATCTCCTTCTACCTCACAATTAATGGGTGGAGAATCCTCAACGCATTCTCCACTAGATTCATCACAACTGAAAACTCCATTACAAATGTTAGCATCGTCACATACTTTTGGAGTATGAGCACAAAGATCTTCAGGGTCTCTTGAGGGATCGCATACATCTTCTGTACATGGAATTCCATCGTCACAATCAACAGGGGGTGTGCCTTCAACACAGGTATTAGTTGACAAATCACAAACTTGTTCACCAATACAAAGATTAGACTCTTTACTTGAGCAGTGATCATCGCTAGTGCAGCCAAATGTTAGTTGTTCGGATCCTCCAAATGCTATATCACTCAGTGTCTCGCCTTGAGCCTCGTTGGGGAAACGGCCGCCAGCTCCAACACATCCTCTTGAGGATAGTAACTCAAAAGCTTGCCCAGCATTGACAGTACCAAAGCCATAGAAGATATCCCAGGCCTCGGGAATGTTCTGGGGGTCAATGGCGGGTGGTTCGCGCACACTATTCAATATGGCATTACGTATTTGATTATTGGTACACTCAGGGAAGTAAGACCACAATAAAGCAGCCACTCCGGAAACATGAGGCGTAGCCATTGATGTGCCAGAGAAAGCGGAGAATCTGTCACCTGGTACAGTTGAGAGGACGGCACTACCAGGGCCAGCGATCTCTGTTTGATCATTCCTTGTAGAGAAACCAGACAAGATGCCATAGTTATCAGCTCCGACTCCACCACCCTCTGCAACTGAGGCTACACTCATGACTGCAGGATATCCACTTGGGAAATGATCACGAATATCACCCGAGTTGCCTGCCGCGGCAATGATCAGAACGTTTTGATCATACACATCCTGGTAGAACTGTTCAGTTGCCTGTGAGAAGCAGTTATCACATCCTAGAGACATGGATATCACTTTAGCCCCTTCATCAACACAAGATGTAACTGCGTCTAGTACAGCCGAACCTGTTTGAGTTGTTATGGTGATGAATGAAAGAATGGAGAGGTATGAATGCAAGAGTGAGTAAACTATTGCTTCACAAACAAGTAGGAGGATGCATCCTCACTTACCAGCACCCGATCCAGAGTCGGATAATCCTTTTGCAATATGAAACCTGAACTGAGTAGGGTCATCGATTACACCCACGACACCCTGTCCATTACTACCCAATGCACCGATAGAACCTGCACAATGTGTACCATGTCCATGTCCATCGACATTCCATACACCGTTGTTGGCATTACCTGTATCCCAACCTGTTATATTTTGAACTGGAAGCTGGGGAAGATCAACATGCCCGAGATCATAGCCTGTATCCACTACACAGATTGTGATTGGTTCGGCTGGTGGATCAAGCTAATGTGATGAAATGGGAAGATGAAAAGATAATGAGTAGGATGAGAGAGGTATGCATACATGAACATATCATATGCACAAACAATACTTACATCCCACAAATGTGTCACATTCACAAGATCAATCCCCCATGGTCGTTGTTCTTGTAATCTCCTACTCTCGCTACGTTCAATATCAATCTCATCAATATACTTTTTAACTTGATCATCATTCAACATATCAATATGTAACTCGGCATCAATCTCAATACTAGTAACGCCCTCCATGTTCATATAAGTTGATGGATCTTCATCTGGAAGATGCAAAAAAAAAGAGAGAGGAGGTTATAATATATGTTAGTACATATGATATATGCAAGGGCAGTCTGCATGCAAATGATAAAACAATACTAACACGGACTTTCCTGTCACAATAACAGCATACCCCACACTATCTTCTTCTTGTAACTTTCTTCTGTCTCCTCTCTTCTTTTTCTTCTTTTGGGGACGGCTAAACTGTTTATGTCCTTTGATCTTGATACTATCAGGTTGTTCAGATATATGATCTTCAATTGCAGCAAGTGCCTCTGCGGAAGAATAGGATACGATGAATTGATGCTCAACATCAGGATCGGATACATGTGAATATGGTAGGGTTGGATCTTCTTCTTCTGTAGTTAGTAAACGCTGTATATATGTATGAGAGGAGTAGGGGGTAGACGATGAGTGAATGATAGACATAGTATGTCGGGGAAAATAATAATAAGATACTCACAGCTTGCCCGCCGCTGCCGCCTATTGAACGCTCATTCTGCTGACTATTACTACGATATTTCTGTTGTTCTTTAGTGCGATTATCAATAATGGACTTGAGCTTACCCTTTGCTTCAGGGGTATCGGATAATCTCCTCCTTAGACTATTATTATTATTTTGCTCATTGTTTGTTTTTGCAAAGGGACAGCCATAGGCAGGACTACTCCCGACGGCACTGGCAAGGATTACTACTGCTATCTGTAACGTCTTCATAGGTCTTGATATATCTTGTGCTGATGTTATTGCAATGTTAAATGAGCATGCCTCAAAGTTCAATCACAATCTTTTCACGAGAGGAGGCACTCTGTGCGGCTCTTGATTTGTCTGAGTGATTGACTTTTGAGACAGCAAAAGCTTCAAATGAGATGCTTCTGATTTGCAACTAGTTAACATATCCATTTCATCTATCATACATATCGTAGTACTAACAAAGAACCCACAACTACTACTGTTAAGGATACACTATCTATTCTTTGTAGAAAGCATCGAGCTCAAGAATCCAAAGCCCAAGGCATTACTACTTGCGGCATCCTTATTTGCTTTGTCTTCTTTATTCTTCTTCCCATACTTGCCACGCAGTTGTAATTCAGTAAGGGACTTCTCTGCTTGGATGGGTAACAGAATAAACCGTCTTGATGATGGGAGTGGGTTGAGCATGAATGATTGTGATGATAGCAGTGCTGAAGATGAAGTAGTAGCATCTGAGGATGAGAATTTCTCATCAATATCTTCACCAAAGAGCGAGGATAGAAATAGATCACATGAAGTAAACACTTGTGAATGTCTCTCGTATATTGCACCGTTCGTTGGTGATCCCTCTCTCAATGTATTATTGCCAGCACTCTTGATTAGATGGTCTAATAGGTCATCCATGATTTCGCGTGAATAATTTACAACATTGCTTGATACCAAGAAACCATGTTGATTTCTATCAAAGAAACAGCGATGGATGAATTTGACATCCATACTAAGTTGAACAAGTGATGACGGTGGACATCTTTTCAGTACTTCTTGATCGTCACTACCAGAAGATGTATCTTCCTCTGTCGATGTGGAGAGTATCCCTTGCTTAAGTGAATGGGATACTGATTCCAATGCCTCGCCAAGCAAAGATCCTCTAATTGTAACTAACATGTTTGGAATATCCGTCTCATCCTTTGCATCGTCGAGGGAGGTTATACCCAAAGCCTCAGCATATTCTAATGATGGCACTGGCGGTAAAGAATCCGCAGGACATACACTTCGATTCAATACACCAGCTACTGCTTGCAGGTATGCCACAACATGGGGAGAAACCTCGCCCACTGTATCGGTTGAACTTGATGCCAATACTGTGCTAGTATCACCCTTGGAGTCGTTAATATCCTTCAATAGTGCATCATCCTCTTTATCAATCAAGCCATGTAATCTTCTCCATTCCATATCAGATACAGACGATGCCACAGTCATACTTTCTTGTAACGTCGTTGTGAATGATTTCAACGGTGGAGTTAAGGCCGCACTTGCCCAATCCTTAAAGCATCGGGTAACAATATTGTCAAGTGAGGACTGGACAGTGCCTAATGCACTTTCATTCCCTGACGGAGCATGTCGTAATCCACGTGCCGAGAGTAATGCCAATTCAGACAATGTTACATTCTGCGGAGTTGATTTGGTATTCGACGAGGATGCGTATGAACCATTCGACACTACCCCTGATGATGACGAGCCATCTCTGACGCCACTACCACCAGGCGATGACGACGAAGCAAGTAAGAGTGTATCCCGTACCATCTCGGCACCATGAAAGTGTGTACCAGAAAAAGCACTTTCCATTGCCTCCATGGCCTCATCAAAGCTAATTAATCCATCGTCATCATCATCTGCCAACTCAAATGAACTACTCAATTCCATCAGTGTGATCATACCACTATGACTTTTGCCTCCGCCCACGCCCAAACCGGCCGCTAGCATAACCGCCGGTGAAGACTTTGGATCTAACAAGGTTGGTAATGACTTCAATCGGAACTTCAACAAGTGACACAACCGTCCAATAATTAGTACCTTGGTGGCATCTTCTTGTTGCTTCTTCTCAGCCTCCATCGATGATGATGATCCTCGTTCTTTACTACCCACCATAACCAACATACGACGTAATTCATTCAACAATCGTCCCATAATCTCACATGTTTGGACATATAAACTCTGTCGTAATCGACGTTCACTCTCCTCTCGTTCCTCAGCATGTACTAACAATTCATGCGCATCGTCACTAACTCGTCGTAATGACACGTCCAAGTCTGATGCTATACGTAATGCATTCCGATGTGCCTCATGCGGTAACATGACAGTATACGGTGGTGCGCGTGCCAACGATGTACGGAGTGTAGACACAACACGTACATGTACTGAATGGAATGATGATGTTAGTAATGAATGTACTAATGAGGAGAATGTGTTGGAGAATAATGCACCCCATAATGAAAATCGACGTGTCGTTGCTGAGGATGAGGATGAACCATTCATTGTTGTCTTTCCTCTTCCTTCATCATTACTACTAGTAGCAAATGTTGTACTTGTACCATGACTAACCACCCGTACATCCACTAATCCACTAACAGCATCATCCCATGTACATACACCACTACTATCCAATGCCGCACGACATTCATGACCATCAGTCTTATCATATAACGTTTGACGTATCTGTCCCAACTTGGATGCAGTCGTACCAGCTATAATCATTAATACAGACTTGACTTTGGTACGGATTAGTGGTAAATGTGCCGCTAGGAATCGTGATGCTTTTGATTTTAACAAATGTGGATCAAACTTTGGTAATGTTGACATTATTGATTCATCACTTTCACTACCAAATTTTCGTAATACGAATATCTGATATGGATATAATATAACATCATATTGTAATATCATAACAATCTTTGATAGTATAATCTCTGCACGGTTCGTAACACTTGTGGCATCTACTGTTGTTGATGATGCACCCCCAGACGAAGTGGATGGCAATGTAAGCTTGTTTAATAACTTGGTAAGCAACTTAGCCTTGGATTCGTAATATAAATCAATCAGTTTGGTAGCCCGTGTTGATTCTTCATTGTTGTTACTAGTCCTAGAAGGATGAATGTCTAACAAGTCTAATGCACTTAATGCCGCAGCCGTAACTTGTGCACCACCATTAGGCAACGACACTCCCGCAGCAGACTTGAGCAATGTCCTACGTGCCAACTTAACAGTCCTACTTGGCAATGTCTGTACATGCAGGTATATCATTTTCATTTGCACTTCCAATAATGGATTATTCTTTATTGATTTTGGAATATTACAACACCCAACAGTCTTATTGTTGGAGGAAAGGGCAGTAGCCAATGGATAAGGAACCTTCTCACTAGTTGAACTATTTTCGTCAGATTGTTGACAAGATGAGATGATATCAAATAATGCAATAAGGTTAGCCGCCGCACCGTGTACATTATTAACATCAAGATTTTGATGTATTAATCGTGATAATCTTGATAATTCAGTCCGTATTACTGATATATCATTTTCATTTGTAATTATTTCTTGATCAGCCTCATTATTATTTTGTTGAGATTGAGTAGAGGAGTCTGAGAATAACTTTCTACTTGACGAACCTTCTCCAATACCAGCCCCACCATTATTAACATCAACAACAGCACCACTACTAACATTATCAGCAGCATAACAAACCTCACTAACCAAGTCAGGCAATACTACTACCAAATCATGTAACTCCTCAGCCCTATCGTTCATATGTATTACCTCATCACTTGATCCAACCAATTCACGATACCGAGAGGCTAGTACTAATCGTAATTCGGTCCGTTTTGCTTCTGCTTGGGTTAGGGCCGTTTGATGGAGGAGACGCATTTCATCTATGGTCATTGAATTGCTATCGGTTTCCTCAATTTGTTGTTGTTCGGTGATTTCATTTTGGTATCCAACTCCACTGATTGAGGGCCCACCGCTGCCACCGCTGCCACCGCTGCCGCCATATCCCATATTAGACGACATAGTAGTGTTATTAAAGAAACAAACACTGCTTTGAGGAGCCAGGCGCCGTCGAAGTTCAAGTATGGCTGGTTATTTAGCGCATAATGAAAGTTATTAAGTTAGAAACTTAAAGAGGTAGAAGTTTCATATCAAAGTTTTTTGAGTTAGTTGCCCAACATAAATCTCGGCGGAAAAGAAGCGCAGCGAGTTATAGAGTGGTAAGGTGATATCGACACGGGGTGTTGTTTAGGCTTGGCTTGTTTGCGATTGTGCATAAGATGTGCACACAAATTGCAATTAATCTGTAACACTATCATATTATTTATTGTATCTTTACTGTTTCATACCTACCTATAGGTATCAAAGTAAGATGATTCGATGTCTTCATCATTTTCTTCTATTGGTTCTGCTGCTTTGCTATCAATGTACGGCGTTTATCCCCGTGAAAATTAACACTTATGCACAATCTAAGTTCAATTTGCAACAATCATCATTTGATACGTATTCACAAACTGATGAACAAGAATTAGCATTTGACGATATACTAGTTGGAACAGGAGATACTGCAGAGGTTGGATCGTTTGTAACAATACAATACACAGGAAAACTTCTGGCCGATGATACAACATTTGACAGTGGTTTGATATCGTTTAAACTTGGCGAAGGCCAAGTCATACCTGGATGGGAGCAGGGTATTATCGGGATGAAGGTCAATGGGAAAAGAATGTTGAAAATACCGCCTCGCTTAGCTTATGGTGAGAGAGGTGTCAATATAGTACCTGGAGGAGCTCATTTACTCTTTGAAACTGAACTGAAGAGTGTTGCTAGCAATGGAATTGAAGAGTCAATTTCAAAATTCAGATCCTTGAATCCGCTGACCTCTTTGGCAATATGGCTTGTGTTGTTCAATGCAGTCCTTGGAATAGTCAGTTCCATTCAAAAGTAAATCTAGCTAATCTACTGCATATAAGGCAAACTAAGCTTGTTCAATATCAGAACACTAAATAGTGACCCTGGGGGTTTACCTGCAATAAACAATATCCACCCTTTTCTTCATCGCCTTCTTCCCAAAACGACTTATGAAGAAGACATGGCACTCTTCTTCTCTTCCAAGAACTCATAATGCATATCATTCACATCAATGGCATGAATCTTAATCCAACCATCCTTTGTTACATGATACAAATTATTAATACTACCACTCATGGCATCACGATGACACGCATGATAAATAGCACGTTTACCTAAATCAATAGCCTCCTCAACAGTCAAATCTGGCCTGTAATACGTGTCCAATACACCGTAGGCATACGTCGATCCGGAACCAACGGAGAAATAACGTCCATGTAAACGAGTTCCATCATCATCTACATAATATAATTGAGGACCGGTCTCATCCCATCCTGTAATCATCGTTCCCATGCTCAATCCATATCCACGGTATGAACTCATTGTATTAGCCAGGAGTTTTGATGCCGCGGCAACAGTAATACGTTTCTTATTCCGAAGTTCATACATTCTACATTGCATACCCAAATTACGTTCCCAGAAGGAACAATCGGCAGCACCTCCAGCCATGGTACCCAATAAGAATGGATTAATTTCAATAACTTTCTTAACTGTACCACTGGCAATGTAGGCACCCATGGTTGAACGAGAATCGACACTAACAATAATACCACCATTGAATTTAAAAGCTAGGGTTGTAGTACCCTTGGCAAATTTAACTGTCTGTCCTTGATCACTGTTACCACAGGCGGATGCAAAGTTATTACGGCAGAAGTGTGCGGGCTGTTATTTGTATATTTGTATTATAAGATGTGGTGTGGTTTGAGTTTAAGCAGTAAATTTATAAACAACAAACAGTATAAAAGATAAATGTGAAATGGTTAGCCGTGAAAATAAATAACGTGCAAAACAAACACATCAAAGGAAGATATTTATATAATATTATAGAACATTACAACATTATAATACATACATAAAACTTACATCAGCAACATTAGGCACCTCAAATTGTCCAGGCTCGCCAAGCGCAAGTTTGGGTATCATAGCACCACTTCCGATGGCTCTTTGATCACTCTGATTGTCATACTTTTGTGACCCGATATCGAGTATATCATTACCGATTGTTAGAGATTCTCCAAACATATTTAATTGATATGTATTGTTGCAAAGGTTAGAGGTTGTTTGATTCGATTTTGATTTGTTGTTTTTGGAGTTTAGAAGAATCTTATCGACATAGGGACAACAACCTATTAGTTAAAAACCCATAATAAGGATTAAGTTGTAAACTACTACCGTATGGTTGGAATGTTATGCACTAAAATTTTTTCAGGTGAAGTTTCGATAGCCGACCCATACATCGATGGAAAGCTTATATAAAGAGCTATCTATTGATGCATCATATAGTGCCATAACACATTTAGTGCCTAAGTTATGATGCATCCAATGTTGAGCTGATTTTTCACATTCGACTGCGAAGGAAGGTATCCAAATAAATTGTAAGCTTGACTACCTTTAAGACTCAAAAATAGGTTACGAGTTCGATCCCCTATGGGTGATAATTTGACCCACTCTCAAATTTAGGGAATTTATTTAGCAATGAAGATATGTACTAGGTCCTTCGTTCTTTTTATGAAGCAAAGTTCAGATTATGTAGTTTGCTTCATAAAAAGAACGAAGCTCTAGCTCCAAATATTCATTGCAAAAAAAATTCCCTAAATTTGGATACTGCATTTCATTCCAACCATACGGTACTAACTACTGTTATCATTGCAGGTTCCTATTAAAAAAATATTCTGCATATTATACTATTGTGGATCAGTCAATATCGGTCGGCATTTGGCTGTGCTCTGATTGCGCGGTCTGAGTTTATGAAGAGAATTATTTAGGTATATACAAAAATAACAAACAAAAACTCAATTCGAAATTGTGCCGAGTGGTTAACGGGGTGGACTATACCTTACCCGATATCTTACCCGATATACCAAATCTTTACACCAATACAATATAGTATCATACCATGATGGCCTTCCATCTATTACCAATAATAACGTTACTTTTATTTGCAATACCAACCTACTCGTCCAATAAAGACGCAAAATGTATTGCAGTTGATTCATACCACACATATATTTGCACTGATAATCCAGAGGCATCTAGAAGGGCAGTGTCTTCATCCATTGCAACCTCGTCTTAAAATGAAGCCGATATGAACTCTCGTGTAACAGGTACACACCCTACTACAGTATTTGCAAATTAATACTTTCAACATTAAGCTCAGTCTTTACATTTAAATGTCAGGTTCTAAGTCGTAATATATCCAAAATGGAGAGAGGGTATATGGCAAATAAATGAAAATGGATGACATATATGATATGCCGCCCAAGGAATATTCCCAAACAACACAGCCACGAATAATCGTCCCCTCTCTCAAAAGCAAGTGATTTAGTCATGTCTGTAGGCCTCTTCATTGAAGCCATCAACAGCATGTCCGCGTGACTTGCATATGATTGCATAGAAAGTGTTGTTGAAGAACAAAGAATCCTCGGCAGGTTCAGAACGATCGGCTGCGTATCTCATCTTTAATGCATGCAGACGTCCCTCAACTGATTGTGCACGGCTGCCATTGTTGAGGTACTTTCCCACACTCCTGCCCGATTCTGATGTGAATAGTGAAGGAGTGGCAGTTGTGAATACAAACTCTCTAACGTAGAACACAGCCTTGTGCCAGAAATTGTATACAGCTTGGAAATTGCTCTGGCGCGCTTGATGAGCCTCAATACGATCCTGGAGAGCATCAGTAAGAGGTGCGTCAAAGTCAAAGAACTCGTGTGTGAATTCAAATCGATTGGTAACACTAGACCATAATGATGATTTCTCTGCATTCGAACCTTCATAACTTCCACTCCTAATGACTTCAAAGAAACCCCAGGCATTGAAGTTAGTGACCCAACTACAAACAGCTTTTGCACCACTATATGCAACTTGTCCCATGTAGGAGACGAGGAAGGACAAGCCTTGAATAGTACAGGTCGACCTATTTTCATTGTCCCGTCCAAATGAAAGACGACATTCAACAGGCCATTCTTCGTCCTCCTCGTCCTCTGGATCTGGTCCACGTCCAAAACGTCTCCAGTAGAGAATGATGCCCATGAGTTGGATAAAGAAGTTGCCATAGTTTTCACGAACCCATTGATTATGTTGAATGATAGTCCAAGAGTTTGGATTGTTTCCTCTTCCTTCCTACGAGTAAGAAGGAGATGATTTTAATATGAGACATGAAACAAAACGAGTAATGTTAAATAAACAATCGATAGACTTACTCCTGCTGCATTCACAACTACTAGTGTTATTAGCCATAAAAAGAATAGTACATAGATCAACATAGCGTCGCGTCGAGGGATTAATCGACGTCGCCGCTTGCTCAAACGAGTAAGCAAACCAACGAAGAACGAAGCACACTCGAAGCAAATGTACACCGATGTAGCCAATGTAACCGATGTAACCGATGCATAGTTGAACACGAAGCATGTTAGTGCCATATTGATAGGTGTCGTGAACCCTAAGCATGCTTGGATGAGAGAAAGTTGTAGGTATTTGAAGAAATAATTGTTGTCATTGCTTGAATTGTTGTTGCTAGATATAGCAGCTATAGCTTTATTCCTAGCATTGTTGGTTCCGGCAGCCTTCTTAGACTTCTTCCGGGCCATCCTTGGTTTGGGTTAATTATATTGTTGTGTTGTTGTGTGATTGGTTAAATTATGAGCAAAATTTCAATTGAGATTTTTTTTAGGTACGTAGGATTCGAGACATATGATAAGTATGATAACCCCAATATTATATTTAGCTCTATGCTATATCCCCCCAATGATAATATATCACTCTGTATTATTTGAACCAAATAATCTTTTAAATCTTCTCTTACCCTTCTTCTTCTTAGTCGCTGCCGTGTCCTTTTTCTCGTGTTTCTGTGACTTGGCTGCTTCAATTGCCGCATCGATAGATGGATAATTATCGAAGTTGTCGCCAAGAATCTCCCTCAATCTCCTCAACTGTTCACCAGATGCTTTCTTGTACTGTGGTACAAGTCCGTGATGTGTTGCATATCCAATCACAGCAGACCACCAAACGTATAGACTGTCAAAACTACCATCTGCTTTCCTTGAATATACAAACTTAACATCACTATTTGCAAATCGACCATTCGGATTATTGAAGTTGTCTTGGATATACTTTTTAAGTTGTTTCAAGTTCTGTTTAAATGTAGCTTCGTCGTTCAACGAATAATAACTAATCAACGATACCAACGATGAGAAGTCGTCCGAGATCCCTGGCTTGTGTGTGACCAACGCCAAGTATGCCTCACGTACTGTAACATCAAACTCAGAGGATGAACGGCGACTAACAAAACCACCACCACTACTACCCCTACCGTCATTATTCAATGATGATTTGTATTGTTGATGTAATGATTCAAGCTTGTCGATAATTGTATCACCAAGACCATCTGCTTTGAACTGATCAAGCATAGCACTGGCGAGGGTGTGCATTAATCCACTTGTTTTACTACCCATAAACATACTTCGTAATTTGGTAGCAAGCGATGCAAAACAATTGGGATCTGCATATTGAGGTGCATGCCCAACCAAGGCAGCGAATGCTTCCTCAGGCCTAGAACCATCTGACTCACCAGATTCATTATCACTCGATGCCGAGGAATTGGACTGTTTATCATCATTAGATTCGTCCTCGGACTCGTCTGTCTCTTGATTGACATCATCATGAAGTGATTTCAACCTCTTCAGCTCAGTTACCACATCATCATCGTTACAGGTTTCACCCAGACTACCAAATATACTAGTGGCAAGAGAGCGCATAAGACGAGAAGTTTCACCACCTAATATACTGCCTCTATACATACTCTGTAAACTGTTGACAAGAGAGTCAAAGTTATCCGATGATAGGAAACGAGGTGCATGGTCAACCAAGGCAGTGTATGCGACGAGACACTCTGCAATGAAGTCGCCATTTTGTTCGTCATGGGAGGAGGCATCACTACTGCTGTCAATTTCAGAATCTTGAGACTTATCCTCATGTAGCCTCTTCAACTTTTGTAACACTGAAAGCACATCTCTGTCTTCACAATCTTTACCAAGAGTACCAAGTATACTATTGGCAAGAGAGCGCATAAGACGAGAAGTTTCGACACCTAATATACTGCCCAAGTACATATTCCGTAATTTTTCAGCCAAACTAATGAGATCATTTACAACTTCCGGTGCATACTTGTGCAACTTGGTGAATGCAACAAGGATATCGTCGGATGCACCACCCTCCGCTTCCATACACTCCTCAAGTTTGGCTGTGATTTGTTCGTTCTCACAGTCACTATCGAGTCCACCAATACCAAATAATTTACTTGCAAGAGTTTGCATAAGACCAGTCTTTGCACTGCCTTTGTATAGGCTCCTCAACTTAGCCACAAGTTTGTATATATTCTCTCTTGACTTCTTGTCACATTGGTTAATCAACTCTTTGTATGTATCATAGCAAGCATCGACATACACAGAGTAGTCAGTACCATCATCATCGTCGGTATCCTCCTCTTCGTCTTCCATTTCCTCTTCGGCCTCCTCTTCCTTTCCTTCGTCTTCCATCATTGCATCCACTCCCACTGTCGGATCTGACGCATGACGAGCACGTAACCTCCTCAAGATACCCGGCAACAGATCAAAGGCCTCTTCCTCGGTATCGATACCAGTAATATCCTTGGACAGCAAGCGATCCATAATGGCTTTAATTAGCTGTCTCATCTTCGCACAAGTAGTGCCACCCTTGATCCGAATCTTTAACAACAAATCCTTTAGTGCTGCAACTTCCTCATCTGTAAGAAGGCCACGGTTAAATCTTCGAGCAACGGAGCTTGAATGGTCATCCACCCCAAACACTTGACGAAAGATTTCGGCAAATCCAGCCTCAATTACACTGTCAAAGTAATTTACCAGATCATCATCATAAACCAAAACATCCTTGATATAGCCGGCGAGGAAACACTCAGGATGAGGTATATATCCACAGAGTTGGGCGGCTTTAGCTTGGTAATCTGGGTCACATAGTGAATATACAATATTCCAAATATATGTTGACATGATGATGTTGGGTAGGCACCCTCCCCCTGTACGGAGATGATAGTACAGGTTGTGGAAGCCTACATTCATCGCACCAATGATATCAAGTAAGTGCATATTATCACTACCAACCAACTCCTTGAGCTCTCGTTGAAAGGTATCCTTGTCTTTTGATATAACAAATCGAAAGTCAAGGAGAGTGATCCTCTTAGTGATGTATTCAATGACCTTGTTCCAATAAGCACGTGCTTTCTCCTCATGTTGTGAGGTATTGGGAGAGGCTTCACCATTACCACCAGCGGCGGCTTGGGTATCAGTATCTTCTCCGTCTTCCGGGGAATCCTCGAGTGCAGTAGGCTCAGATGGAGTACTATCAGAGATAGGAGCCTCACCTTCGAAATCATCCTTGGGGTGTAATGGTGGAGGTAGGATCTCCCCTTTCGCAAGTCTAGATCGAAAGTATTCTCGGAAGAGTGAGCCTGACAACATCAACCAAGCAAAATCAATACATGACGACTTGTCTCGCATCATCTTGCTTAGTTTATCCGTCCCGGTGACATTATTTTTCTCTGAATCTGTAGCATAGTGCAAGGTACTAGACATGAGACAGGAATGTTAGAAGTGAGACAAGTGCTAACCAAAGGATATGTGTAATCAAATAACTACCGCTTTCACTTACAGTAATAACAGAGTTTCTTCACTTAAATCCTCGCCCATGTTTATCAATCCTGCAGCCCCAACTTTCTCAAGAGCTGCTTGAACCGATTTACGAAATTGGTAGTAGTAATAATATAGATCTTTATCATTGGTACAAGTCTTGAGAATGGGTACATAAAGAAGTATGATTCTCTCCAGAGCATGGACTAGTTCATTCTCATCTACCTTTCCCTTCTTGACCTTTCCCTTCTTGTGCTTTTGTTTTATCTCTTCAATCTTCTTTTCCAACTTATCACTAAATAATAAATCCCTTAGTTCTCTAGCTGGCTTGCTTACCGATCGTTTAACACCACGAAACTTTCGACCAGCTGACCATAATAAACGTCCAAGTTCAGATTCGGCAGAGCCAGGTGGTGATCTGTCCAACCGTAAAATACGTCCAAGTACAGATTCGGCAGAGCCAGGTGGTGATGATGTAGATTTACGCTTGTTGTCAGTAGTAGTAGATGCATTATCTTCCATTTGATTTTCAATATCTGATCCGTCACTACCATTAAATGAAGGCCGACGTGTTGGTAATCCAGCTGAAGGAGATGATCCTCCACGACGAAAACGTGAGGAACTACGCCCACCTCTATTACTATTACTACCAATCATTAACACAAAATTATAAACCCCTACTAATAAATACTAGTTATTGCAATACCCAAAATACTTTTGAGGGAATATGATAGATACTCAATATAAAGCCGATACGTTATTCACTGGCCATGTGAATAATGAAGCAGTAAATAATTTAAAAGAGGATTATAGTGAGTATAATAGAGATATTATGAGGCGCAGTAATGTACCTCTCCACATTTGACCAGCCACACGTGAGTTACCATTTTTAATTTTTGAATTTTACGAGAAAGGTATCTTTTTAGATCCAAGAAGGAGAAACGGATGATGATCGTCTTCGGATAATGTGATTGTATCTGCATTTGATATGGATTTAGGAGTTGAACAGCGCATCACAGGTAGTGAATCTGAACAGTTGAAAATACGAAATGTTTTGCGCAAAATGTATACATACTTTGAAGAGGAGGTATTAAGTAGATCAGAGTATGAACATGTTCGTAGAAGATGTAAAAACGATCATGAGTTATGTGCATTCTGGACTTCGGTAAATGAGTGTGAAACAAATAGAGGCTTTATGCTTGATAACTGTCCAGCGGCATGCAGGCTGTGTCTCCTCGCAAACACAAATATGCAAGCTTGAGGTGTGTCTGGATGGAGAGGATGAAGTACAGCTCCAAACCAGACAGAGGTCACAATAAGGACTTCGTGCATACTCTCAGCATCTCATTTCTGACCTGTTAGTGAGACAAAAGATAAGCAAGATAACAATACCAGCACTCTCAGTCTTTAGCAGTACATACATTTTATAATAAACTTAGGTTTCATTATAATTTGTAATGAACAAAGGCCTATTACCACTGTATGAGATGTTTGCCCACTTTAATTAGCGCTGTGGGTTTTATTGTCCATATGAAATGTTGGAGATTAGTTTCACCCCTCGCCTCCGATTTCTCTATTGTAATAATTATAGCTGTGTTGGAAATAATCATGATAGATTCCCCTCAAATCTACATTGTTGTGTCTTTAAGGAAGTCTCTTTAATGAATCACTCTTATAGTCCAAAGAATTGCTTCTGAGCATCAGTCAGTTGAGGAGCAGAAGATTCAGCAGCTGGAGCAGCGGCAGGAGCAGGGGCATCTGGTGTATCATCATCTAAACCGTATGTTGGCAGTTGATGTTTCGTTAGAATTATTCAGTAAAGACCTCATAATACATTAAATATATTCACAACCACCTACCTGAATCATCAATTCCAGCACCATCATCTACCAAGTTATCCATTATTACCTTTAAAGTTAATTCTATAATAGATAGAGGTGATGGAGAGTTAGTGGATGTAAGCAAGTACGTATCAGCAAAAATATATTACTGCAATGTTGTTTTTGTATACACCTACCGAGATCTTCCTCTGCTGATTTTGCCACCGCAAGAGATGAAGTACTAGATATACATGGTACTCTGGATACGGAGGATGTAGTAAATGCAGCGGCAGAGCCGATAATGGTGGCAATAATAGCAAGCTTGTACTGTGTGATTTGAAAACACGATCAATGGGTTGTTTTGTGAGTATATATAATATTGTTGCATGAAATAACATTCCCCAAGTACATATGAAGTATTCCTCAATATTAACACACATTAATCCTTAATATTAACATCGTCCATAGATAATAAAGATCCTTTAGAGGCTTGCAACTTAGATAAGGGAACCTCTACTCCAAGATAAATCTCTCATAATGTTATTGTTTTTTTTTGAGTTTATATCCTTCTCTTCACTCGCTTCCTGGAATGAATCTAAATTATCTGGACAACAACCAACCAACCAACCACATCCTAAACAAATTCCAAAGACTACACAAACAAATACGCCTCACCATGTTAGGGTGTTTTATTTGTGAGGTTTGTTTAGATTTTGACTTCAAGGCTAGTTCGTAGCTGGTAGGTATCCTTTATTGGTATCCTTCACATGAATTGCTCAATGAGTCCCTCCTGGGTCCCGTGAAATGGCTAAGTTGGCAAGGTTTTTCCGGCTCCGTAAAACATAATCTCGGAAAAGTAGCTCTAAAAGTCGGACCATGTCTAAGTTAATAATAGACTTTTAGAGCTACTTTTCCGAGATTTTGTTTTACGGAGGCGGAAAAACCTTGTCAACATGCCATTTTTCACTTTATTTTAATTGGGAGTCTTTTGGATACCTGAGCAATTCATGTGTGGTATTGAATGATCGAGGGGATGGGTGCTATTATGAGTACGATGTATAAAGACAAAGAGAATCTCCAATATAGAGTTGTGGATGTGGTGTTGCTTGGTTTCAGTGACTTTTTTTTGACAAATGTCTACCTCTATCTTTATCTACTCAATTTGAAGAGTAATAGTAGTCAATCCTTCCTTCCTTTTCTTTCCCCCTCTCCGAATACTAGACAAACTACCAGTTCTACTGTATACTACTACTCTTTATCGTGGTTTACACCCAGTTTGAATTGAGTTCTGTGTCCGTCGGTATATACCTGCTGTAGGTACTCATCAAACTTCCCTTCATCTTTCAACATAAGAGCCTTATTATAAAGCTCATATGCAGCCTTGGCATCCTCAATTGAGTCATGAACTTCTTGTTGCATATCTCTTCCTAGGACATAGTTTGTCAGAAATCGAAGCGAGATATACCGTTGATTGAGCTGGTGATAAATCTCTGCCGTATCAATAATTTGATTTGGTGGTATACATATATTGATGACTCGAAAGTCTTGGCTTAGTCCATGGCCTACGAAAATACAACCCCTATTCACAATGAATGGATAAATGAATGTAATGTAAGATGGGTTCGATGTTTTCTTCATCAATTGGAACAAAAGAAAAAAAAGCATGCCTCACCTTTCCAGTAGAAGACGAACCTTAAGATAAGCCTCTTGGGGAGTTATCAAATGATGTGGGGAACTGTTTGGGTCTAGATCAGTCTCACGAATGCCAGAGAACCTGGTTAGATGATCAACAACTGGTTCGTTTGGAAGAACATAGTCGTCAATAATTACTTCATTTGTGCGACAATTAATGATGGACAACCTAGCAAGAGCATTCCTAGCTTCACACATCATTTCCTTTTGGCCTGTGAATGACATTAACGACTCCTCCTGCTGAACACAGACAAACTCTGCATCAATTGCTACTAAATCTCCCTTCGAAGGAAGGTTTTGCAAATCTAAAGAAGAACATGTGGTTAGATATTGTTAGACTCGCGAATCAGTCATTAAGATAAGAAGAGGTGCCCGTATCAACTTACCAGAAGAAGAAAGCTTGGTATCATGACCACTCATGTTAGATATTGATGATGTTCTCATCACACTAATTGGGACTAATGGATCATGTTGAACAAGCACTGACGATAGCTCTTTACTAGGCTCAACAATAACTGCATCATTATCATCAGTGATTTCACGAAAGAGAACAATAGACCTATATAAGTTGTAAGAGATGTATGAGTTGTGAGTACATGCCAGAGATAGCAGTTTAACAGATAAAACTTGACACAACTCACGGCTCCTTAAACTTGGCATTGAATGAGCGTACATCATCGGCCTCCACCTTTGTTACAACAAATCCATTTATAAGTAACCATTGATCACTTGCTTTGTGTTCTTCTCTTTGAGTTTTGAGTTTCAGCAACTCCTCCTTCAAGCGTTCTGCACGTTCACGCAAAGAGATACCTGACACTAGAGTAATTGGCTTATTGGCCGCAGTTGACAGTTGTTCTTTCTCAGCCAAGCACTTCTCGACTTGACGTAGCTGGTCCATTAACGCCTTCATTTTGAAATCAATAGGTGTGCGAACATGAACAATATGATGCCCTTCACTTTGTGCAGTATCACTAGATTCAACATCTGAGTTGGATCGAATGAACGATACGACCGAATCTAGACGGTACGACTTCTTGATAGGCAAATCTTGTGGCAACTCCTTTTCCCATTCCTCAAAGAAAGAGGGTGGCAGAGGTAGTTTCTGCTCAAAGCTGACCCATTCTTCTACACCTTCATTATTCATAGCAAGTTCTTTCACTGTAATACTCTTATCTGTCTCAATCTGAATTTCAATAAACTCGGGTAAGAAATTACGACTCTCCTCCTGTTGCCACAGTTGTAAACCATCAGTATCCACCTTCTTACCAGCACAACAACAAGATATAGATAACAGCGAAGGCAAACTTGTGGCCAGTTTTCTCTGGATCACAGTCTCGTATGAGCGTGTTTCGTCACACCAGGCACGTAATCGTTGATCCTTGTTAAGACTGAATCGTAGGATTTCTCCAAATCTGGTAACTTTAGTTCTAGTATTGTAAGACAAGTTGCAAGTTAGATCTCTCGAGGTTGATATCTTGGGCTTGCCATTCGTGTATTCAATGATAGAGAGAAAGTTTATCCCTTGCATCTGGTCAATAATATGTCCCTGAGTTGTAGTTGCTTCTGGTTGAAAGGACAACAAGTGTTTCATGCGAGAAATAGACAACAGCTTGTCGAGCTCTTTTTCAATGTATTGCACGAGAAACCTGTAGAAGGCTTCGGGCCTCCTCGCAATCTCTGCTGCACCTGCAACTCCATCAATGAGTGCCAGATTTGTTGCTTCAGGGAGGAGAGCAAAGGTTGATATAAAGTTGGCTGGCACAAACGCTTTTACCTGGCTTTTCTCAGAAGAAGGTTGGACCATTCCATTGGATACCAGACTTTCAATAAGATTAAAGAGTAGCCCCAGCTCTGCTGAAACTGATACGCCCGGCTCAATCGACAACTCCTTGCTACATAATTGAAGCTGAAGGGCAATATTACGTACTTCTTCCACATGAAAGAGCATTGTGATGACAGAACATGCAAATGAGTTGGCAAACGAGGCAGCAAAGTCCCATCCATTAAAAAGGCCACTGTCATTGTATTGGGTATAATCAAAGTTGGTAACCTTGTAAAACGGTGGCCGAACGAAGAGTCGGTAGCGTTTTGGTATAGTCTCTTCATCATCAACTGCATCATTTAATTTCTTTCGGGGATTTGCAGACGCATCATAGGCAGCAGTGAAACCTTCCTTGCTATAGATAAGCTTGTTTGGATTCTGTAACGTCATCTTCTTTCCTCCTTTGGATTCCTCATCAGAAGTTAGCAATCCATCCAAGCCAATAGTCTCAGTTGGAAATACCCTTTCTCCTCTAGACTGAGTCGTTCTCCCTGGAAGATTATTCAACTCAGTAAGCAACTTCTTTGATAGCCAACGCTTTGAGGGAGGCACAAGAGGTCGAGACAAAGGTCCCAACGTTGTGGCACTAGCTTTTGCTCGCGAGTATCGTGGGTGCAATAACGACTTGTCCGATGATATTAGGGGTTTGGATGCCATGGCATATCTATTAAACAAATCATATCCCTGTATTACCTGCTCATTGGCATCTGAGCATAGAACTGTTGCATCAATAGACAGCTTTGATGGTGATGGTACAAATGGTGGCATATCAAGCTGTTCCGTATTGACTGCCGTTGTTGAATGTTTAGTTGTTTCTTCACGGTTTGTCATTCCGTATTGAAGAACTCGACCATGCGATGTTCCAATGTACAACTCCTCATCAAACAAATCTACGGTAGTCATCGACTCACCAGTAGTTAGTTCTGGTTGGAAGAATTGTGTCTCCGCATGAGAAGCATGTTGTTCAAAGGGTTTGATTATTTCAAATGAACCAAAGACTTGACCACTACCGACAAGTAGATTGCCATCAGGTAGAAAGTCAACAAATCGAGGCCCCCCAGAGAACACATTATGAGTGACACCTCCTCTTCCTAAATATCGAACATCATAGATTAGTACATGTGATGCAGGATGGGGATAAGGAAGGGGTGAAGATGGTGATGACACACCAGTCGATGAGTAGCCCGATGCGGCAATAAGATTCTATTGTGAAGAAGGAGTGCATTAATAAGTAAGAGGAAATGGAACAGGAAGAAATAAAGCCAAAGAAGAGATATTCTCACCTCATACACCGCCACCTTGGCAACACCACCATGATATGCCTTGGCTTTTGCAACTTCTTGATTCCTCCGTTCACCATCTAATAGACGTATAGTTCCATCACTACACCCCACAACAATATTATTTCGCTCGATATTTGTAGCCATATCAGCAACACACATATAACCTGATGCGTCACTACTACTACTTGCGTTTGGAACCAACGTATGAGAACTGACAATCTTTATATCTCGTTCCAAATCTACACAATGCACATGCTGGGCACGCTTGTTGTTACTTTCCTCTTCACTGTATGACATTCCACAAACAGTAGCAAAACTGGTGCTTCCGGCAGCCAATTGACCACATGTCATGCCGACTAGCAAGTCCTCTCTAGAACTCATAATCATCCCTCCCCGTGTATGTACCCTCACGCCGTTTGGTGAAACAGAACATAATCTTCCTCCCGTACCAAGATAGGGTGTCGTTACCGAAAAGATAGATGATATTCCCATACAATACTTGTCTTCAGAACGGGCCGAATTCGTCATAGATATAGCATTAAATAAGTTTGTAGAATTGTGATGAGTAAAACTTGCAGGGCCGAATGATGGACCATAAGCATGACTTGGACGCGCCTTATTACTTCCAGTTGTATTCTTCTCAACAATTGGACGACCACCACCAAATAATATAGAATGCAACCCGTTTAATACACTTGGTGGTGCCTCGGCATGTCCAACAAAACTGGAATACATACTCTTATTCCCATATGCCGCATGCTCTGATTCATCATTGTATAATACAGTTAATCTACTTCCTCGATCTAATGTTACATCTTTCTTGGATCTTGTACGGCGTGATTGCTGTTGTCCACCTGAACGCTTCTCAAGTTGAATACAGGTATGACTTGCTACATACATCAATGCAGGTGTTTCTTCTCCTCCACTACTACTACTGTTACTATTTACAATGGAAATAGCGCTAATAGGATCACCCTGCGTATTGTATTGGCCATAACTATCAGGAGTATCAATAGGATGGGGAATAAAAGATTGATTTGATGGATAAAATGGTGAATTTGGATCAATTACTTCTTCTGTTGATTCCGTGTTATACTCTCCACCATACTGATCTTGTTCATACTGTTGTTGATGTTGCTGTTCATTGGTATATTTTCCACCACCATATTGATAGTCATCTTCTTGACCTCCATAATATTCATCATTATATTGTTCTTCGTTGTTATTGCTGTATGGGTTATCATAGGATGATTGGTAATCACCGTATCCTTGATTCATATTATTATTTGGTATTAATCCTAAGAAAATAAAGATAACACCAGTATTAAGTTAATACTAGAGAATTTAGACTTTATTTATTGCAAAGGTGAAAAGGGCGGATTTGGCGATTTATTCAACCTTAGAAAGGGTATCCTTATTTTGAGTTACTCACACTATCATCTACTCACTACTCAACGCATAGCTTTAGATTCGGCGATGAGCGTTAGAAGAAACACCCAACGCTTTAAGATCCTTACTACACCACTGTATCATAATTTCTAGCTCGCACACATCATAACATCCAACTCTCCATCACAACAACAAACTCTCTATTGCAATCATGAAGGTATCATCTCTTGCCCTACTCGCCGTCGGTGTCTCCGCCAAGACAACTGTTCTCCCCAATGCTGACATCAAGGCCAACTCCAAAACTGGAAATCGTATCCTATCAAAGGCCCGTCGTCTCGGTGGTCAACGTCAACTAGAGGAAAATGTTGACGCAACATGGGTTGCTGGATACTCTCTCAAGTTCCACTCCTGTTACGCCAGTCAAGATTACTACGGTGGCCAATTTGCAAACAACGACGCCGACGCTGCCGATGGCAATAACTACTACAACTACGATGCCCAAGAAGAAGGTGGTAACAACAACAACTATTACAACTACGATAACCAAGAGGATCAGCAGCAGCAAGAAGAGGAAGAAGAGGAAGCTCAACAAGATGAGGAGGAGCAGAACAACGCCGAAAGGAAGCTAGCTGACAAGGACTACACCGGTATGTACCAAAACAAGCAAGTTCACTTCCAACTTTGTCCCTCGAGTTCATGCGGTGGATGGGGATCCTCCAAGGGTTGTGCCGACTACGTTGTTGACATGGGCGAGTATGTCAAGGCCGTAATGGAGGCCAAGATGACCGCTATCGAGTCTGCCTGTGAGATTGTCAAGGAGAATTGCTCCTGTGGTAACGATAGGAACAACTACAACTACCAATCTAGGTATGAATGTATGTCAACTTGTTATGACAACGCCAAGGCTAAGAATGGTTGGGATGTTAGCTATGAGGCTTGCGTGAAAGACGAGGGCCAGCAGGAGGAATCCTTTGATCTTTATGAAGCTCTTGAGTGTTCTCAAGTTGATATCGACAATGAAACTTTGGAGAACTACCGCGCATCTTCTCAGTACCAGAAGCAGATGCAGCAGATGAAGAATGGCAATGGATATTACTACCAGCAGCAACAGCAGGAGGCTGAAGATGAGGAAGAAATTGAGCTATACGTTGGACCCAGTAAGTTTTGCCGTCTTGTTGACATCTTTCATGTATTCGTTTTGCCCAGCATACCTCTAATCATTCTCCTTCTGCCTTATTTTTGTTATATTCAGCTTGCTCCAAAGATGGAAAGAGTATTATTCTTGCCACCTTCAGCGAAGAAACTTGTTCCATCCCAGCCCCTACTGGCATGTACGAAGCTCTCAACTATGGTGTGTCCATCCCCTACAGCTCCGAGTCCCTCGTAGATAACAAGTGCATCTCATGCAAGGAGCCCTCTGATGTTCAATACCAGAACTATTATGACCAACAAGATGCCGATGAGATTACCGAATCATGCGCCACCTTGTACCAATACGCTGGCAAGTGCGAGCAGAGCCTTCCTGGATACATGTACCAAGATAATCGTGCATGTACCTTCATTGAAAACATGAAGAGTCCTGGTATTCTCTCCAGTGTAAACACAAATGTACCAGCCAAGGTATTTGCTGGTATTTTTGCAGTTACAACTGTAGTTCTTGCTACTGTCAGTGCTCTTCTTTACCAGAAGAACTCTCGCCAAAATGTCAGGCTAACTGCCGATACATTAGCTTAAATGCTACATATTACCTGCCATTTTGTGATAGATATATACCTTGCGACTTTGATAGCTGATGAAAGAAGTCATAGTTTGATGTAAAGGATAACTTGGGATTCGTCCTGTGTATGTTGTAATAGAAAGAAAGGATTGTAAAGATGTGAACCTCCCTTGGAGTGTTGGGAAGATGAAATAAATAGAGGTCGTGACCTAACTGTAATAAAGCATGATCTCAACAGCACTAGAATTGATTATTATACAGACCTAATACATTTATACACTCAGTACAGTTATCTCTCTCTCTTTCATACAGTTCCCTCTTAATAACATATACACCCTCAGAGCACTTACATTAAAGTAAAGCAAATGTTTCAATTGATTTGACCGCATCCACCAAAGATGTCGCCAATTCTGAAGCGGCATCTCCTAGGAGAGGTTCACCGTCACTAATCATGATACTAGACAAACTCTCCGATATATCATTCATCAAAGTACCGACTGAGTCTATATCCCCGGTCTCGAGTGCTATATAAGCAGCCGAGAGCACAATTAATGATATCAGTACTGAGCGCACCCTAACTTCCAACTGCTCTTTATCCATCTCTAACTTTTCATTCTCTTCATTGTTCTTTATTGTGCTTTCCAATATCTGTATTTCAGCCTGTATTGACCGTGTACTGTATACAGTTGTGCCGGTGCCTGAGAACAATCCCGCGGATTGAGGTGATCGTGAAGGAGCAAATAATGAGAAAAGAAACTCTAATAAAGATTCATTTGAAGTAGACTGCTTCTGACTTGAGACTACTCTTCTTCTTCTTTCAGTTGATGCACCGTCATTTGCATTCCTTTTGATACTTCTCATGTTTGTAGTATCCCTTTCATCCTGTGATGTATCCTTGGAAGCATTATCTATTGCAATATCGCGATATTCAAGCTCTTGGTAAAATTGTGCTGCAAGATCTGCACCTTCTTCATTTTGATAATCATTGAAGGATGCAAAGTCATCATCTTGATATAATTTGTCATTCTTAAGTTTAGTAGTATGTCGGTATGCCCTTGAACCACTATCCAATGCATATAGTTGATTTGCCCGGATAGGATTAATACTAAATGATGATACTATCCTGACATGGTGAAGGATGCTTGCAATAGAGACGACCAGCAAGCATAGAATTCTGTTTGAAGAGCTGATCATAATGTCTTTATCTAATTTGTGTTTAACAATTGTGTCAAAATCACTACCGCTACGCAACAAGTGTTATATATTTCAATGATTTATTTAATATAGAACAACCGATATTGTAATCCAAACAAGGATAAGTATCGAGTATAATATACCTACATCAACAGTCAGCATCATTGTCAGCTTGTTGTCAAAAAAGGATACCAAAAAACAGGTGGAGCGAGTAAATCAGGATACCATTGTCAGCAGAGCTACATATAAGCTCAGGGGAAGTCCTTTCAAATAGATATTACGGCCTGGTCGACTCTCCTAATAGCTGGTGTGAGTTGTATGTACTTCTCAAGCTAGTGTCAAATGAACAATTGGGGCTTCAAAGCTTATACTGAGATGGTAGGGGTATGCTACTACTTTTTTCAACTATTGATACAGTAGTTAAAGATTAATACATTGCTATAATCCCTGACAAGGTTTCCCGAATGCCGTCATCTTCTTTTTCTTCCTTAATTATTTATGGAGTAAATAAGATGCTTTTGCGATCTTCAAATTTGTCACGCTTCTTCTCTTCCTGTATGATTTCATCTAACTCACCACCCTCTCCCTCCACAAAGTAAGGTTGCGCTTTGCCAAACATACCCTTAACAGAGTCGATGACAATAGTTGTAGTCATCCAATGGGGTAGATTTCCTCCAAAGTCTAGTTGTAATGAGTACTCAGCATCAAATGAGTTCTCTCCAGTGGGTACCAATGCAATACAGAATAAGTGTGATCGTGCACGTGTATCACGCTCACCGGCTGGTAATAAATAATCATGCCAATCAGCCAACTCTGTGCCCCAAATAACAGCCGATCCATCTGCAAAGTTTTGTATACCACAAAGAGTAAGCTGCTCTCTTGGTGAGATACCAATGGGATGTGCCTTTGTCTTTGTATATCCCACACCGAGCGTTTCACAATCGCCATACTTGCCGTTCATTGCAATATTAGCCTCATCTAAATCATTAATTGGGTATAGGTTGGCAACATTATCAATCTGTGGATCCCATGATTGTCTTTTTTCTTTGTTCATTATAAAGTCTGTATTGGTAGAAAAGAAGATAAGGTAGAGTAGGAGTATAAGGTCAGATTAAGAATGAATGCAAAATGCAAGCCTCTTTGAGATAACACTTTATGTGCACCTACCTGCCATCATTGCTCCATGACATGGTCCTTCCATGGATGCACGCCATCTTAGCAATGGTGGGCCCAAGTCTTGGAAATTATCAATCTTATCGATAGAATGTACCATCTTGCGTTTATTCTTCTCAACCTTCTTCCATTTATATCCTTCTGGTGCTGTGATATTTGTATACGATGTGTTATGATGATATAGATATGTTAGACAATTGCAATACCCAACATAAAAAAGGAGTGATATACTTTATAATAATAATACTCACAAGTATCATCAACTTTTGCAAATCCACCTCCCTCTCCAGAACCCCCACCCTCAAACGCCAATTTAGCCAATGGACTAACAATCTGTATCCGATTAAAGAATTCATCAAAGTCTGGTAATTCAATTTCAATACCTTTTGTCTTTGATGGTGCCGTCTTTTGTAATGCTGCTGATTCTTGAAAGATAGGTGCTGTAAATGCATTGCAATGTGTCGAAGAAGAAAAGAGAAGTATACATATGCCTATTAATGACGACATGCTGTTGTTTGTTGCAATGCTAGATGTAAATCCCTCCATTCTTCCTTTATATATTATCTCAGCTTGGTTGGCACGACGATGGTTTAATGTGTTGTTATCGTACTGCGGTGTTACTTTGCTTGTTGCCATTTTCACCACATCTTCGTACTTCAACAATAAGGTACGGTCTGTATTGCCCATGTAGTACAAGTCACGGGGCCGGGCCCAAGTGGTATCCTATTTAGTAACAGGTAAAATTTTCATGCAATAACTCCACCTATAGTATTGACGCAAGGTAAGGTGGCGGCAGTATACGGCGGCCACTTTATTAGGAGGCATATGGGTGTATAAATAATCTCTATGCGGTAGGCGATATACGGGGAAATGTCATTACCATTGATATGATCTCACAGCCGGCGAATGTTGTTAGAGTTGAGACCAATATTAAAACCTTTTTATGATTGCAACTCACCTATGCTTTGTTTTTCTACCCCCTCTCCAATAAATCACTGCATGTTATTATTGATATGGAAATATACTAAATTCATTTGCGGTTATATATCATAACAGGTTTGGATTTGTAATTATTTGAGAGAGAAACATATATAAAAAGATGAAGTACTCGACATCAGTTTCATCCTCAAGACGTAAGTCTCGTAAGGCTCACTTCACAGCCCACTCAGAGGCACGCCGAACACTCATGTCGGCAAACCTATCAAAGGAACTCCAAGCTCGTCACGGTGTCCGATCCATGCCCATTCGTAAAGATGATGAAGTCCTTATCACAAGGGGTATGTACAAGACACGTGAGGGTAAAGTTACTGCCTGTTTCCGTAAGAAGTTTGTTGTATACGTTGAGAGGATTACAAGAGAGAAGGCTAATGGTGCTACAGTTAATGTTGGTATTCCAGCAAGTAGCTTAACTATTACCAAGTTGAAGATGGACAAGGATAGGAAGAATGCACTTGATAGAAAGAACCGCAACAAGAAGAGTAATGATGCTGAGATGACAAATGTTGACTAAATACTCTCTCTCTCGGTTATCAAGAAATAAATAAAAATACTACTATATATAAGAATTGTTCACCAGAAAGAGTTTGTTTATATGTCTCTGTTATCTCTCGTCTTTGATGTTGCAAATGTGGAGCTGAGCTTTTGAGTTGAGAAACTCAATTACAAGAGTGGTACCAAGCATAATATAAGTGTCGGATCCAAGGCTGTCTATGCACTGGTTCAGGCCTTTACAGGTTATACCTCCCATACACCCACATAGTGCTTGCGTTCATCGACGGACACAATCTAGGCTCAATCTTTCCTTACAATTTTCGCTGCCCACTTGGCAGACTCGAGCGAGTAACATGAAACAACAGCTTATTGGGGAATAATAATTTGCAGGCTCGGGCAGATATCTGACTTTCACTTTGAACATACCTCACGTTTGCCGGTTTGCAAAGACTCAGAGGTTCATATATTTACTCCCGCTCCCGAGTCACCATTCACCTATCGATCGTAGGCTCTTGCTTCGCAACTTTCTATCTCACTGCTCACTCATAGACCCTAACGAGTAACCTGAAAAACAGCTCTATTGAGAAGATTTGCAAGCAGACTCGGGTACTTTTACTTGAACACAGAAAGAGTACCGAAGAGAAGAGTAAGCTGAAGGTTATAAGAGAGTAATTACATACTTGGAGAGACAAGAGTCGAATCCATACTTATTGCGCTATATTCACATTATTCATTAGCTATAGAATTCTTATATCCCAATAACCTGACAGTTGACTCTTGACATGGTTGCGCACCATATACAACAGCCTTGTCTACTTGGTTTTATGATCTGTGGAGTACTTCATAAGGAAGCAGTTTGTATTCCACAGTTTTATCTATCGTTTGAGATGTGAGATGGACAGTTCAACATTGGGAGTATTACATACAGTAGACATGGTTGTTGTTGTGAACTGTCTCAATGAGAGTGGGGCTTTTTGGAAAGGGTGGTATGTGTGCATGTGTGTGATATTAGAAAGATGCTTTCATATTGAACGTAGATACCAACATGATTTAGTTAGCACCAAGAAGGTCCATGATTGGGACAGAGTGTGGGATACTCTTCATGGCAAATAAACTAGCCATGGCAATCATAGCAGCACGTCCATTTCTCTTCTCAACCATCTTGTATCTTTGGATAGCCTTATCATCAAGCTTCTTTGTCATACCCATCCAATCAAATCCCAAGTCACCTGGTACCTTCTTACTAACACCACGGAAGTTATCACCAGCCCAACTAACACTCTCACCCTCGGCAATCATAATAAAGGCAAGGATGGCACCAAATCCACCAGGATCCTCACGTGCCCAAACTGGTAAGGCAGTGGCCCAATCATCTGCTACAGGAGCACCGGGGAAATGTAATCCACTCTCAACGGCCCAAACTCCAGTCCATGCAAGCATTGACATACGTCCGTGCTTAATCTCAGCCTCCTCTAAGAATTGAGGATGGGGGAACATGTTTGGGAAAGCACCCTTAATTTCATGCATCTTACTCAAACCCATTGGATCAAAGCCATCGTCTGTTGTGAAAACTGATTCTCCCTGTCCAGCGGATTGAACAGTTGATACACGTCCAACAGGAGCAGGGGAAAAGGCAGCGGCTGAGCCGGCAAGAGCAATGATAGCAGATGCGGATTTCATTTTATATTGGGATAGAAGTAGACTAGATTTGCAATGTAGTTGCTAGTTGATGATGCAAGGTATCATTCTACCTTGGTGTTGAAGCAGAATCTAACTAAATAGAGGGTAAAAGGATACGATGAAACCTAGTGTGAGGTATCCTTTTTACTTCCAACTTGCATAATTTCTGCTACTGCAACTCATTGACCTTATTCTTCAACTAATACATCACTTCATCTATCCGACTGATATCGTATACAATATAATTAAATAGTATATAATGAAGTTTTCAACAATAGTATTAGCTGTGGCTCTTTCTACAAGTCATGCATTCACAACACAACAACAACAATTATCTTCAACACGAGTAGTATCCCACAACACCCTTTATATGTCTTCTACTGAAGCACCACCAGAGAAGAAACCAACGAAGAAAGAAAAACGTCTTAAATATATGAAAACAGATCAATTCCATCGTCGTGGTTTTAAGGAAGTTCGTGATGATGTCGAGAAGAGTATGGATGAACAATTCAAATCACAATTAGTAGATGAACTTAAAACAAATAACTTTGTTATAGAAAAGGATGGAGTGAAAGTACATCTTGCGAAAGATTTTGGTTTCTGTTGGGGTGTCGAGCGGTCTATTGCATTAGCATATGAGGCCGTGGAACATTTCCCTGGCAAGACTGTACATATTACGAATGAACTCATTCACAATCCCGAAGTTAATGATAACTTGCATGATATGGATGTACAATTTATTGAAAAGCTAGGTGAGGGTAAGAAAGACTTTTCAAAAGTGGGTGATGGAGATGTTGTAATCCTTCCGGCATTTGGTGCATCATTCGAGGAAATGACAATGATGAATGAGAAGAATGTTGATATTGTTGATACGACCTGCCCTTGGGTTAGTAAGGTTTGGAATACAGTTGATACACACCAGCGTAAGGGATTAACATCTATCATCCATGGCAAGTATGCACATGAGGAGACTGTGGCCACGGTGTCATTCTGTGAGGAATATATCTGTGTTAAGGATATGAAGGAGGCTGAGATGGTTGCTGATTATATCCTCAATGGGGGGGATAAGGCTGCATTCCTTGAATACTTTAAGAATGCCATTAGTGAGGGTTTTGATCCTGATACCATGTTGGATAAGGTGGGATTGGCCAATCAAACTACCATGTATAAGAAGGAAACAAAGGCAATTGGCCAGATGTTGCAAAAGACCATGATGAAGAAGTTTGGACCAGTCGATGTAAATGATCATTATTATGAGTTTGATACCATTTGTGATGCTACACAGGTAAGAGTGTATATGTGTGGACGGAGTATTGATGATTTGCATTTTATACTTCTCGTATTTCTCATCTAATGATACTTCCATTTGATACTGCAATAGGAACGACAAGATGCAGTCAGTGACATGGTTACTGCGGCTGACGATCTGGACCTTGACTTCATCCTCGTCGTTGGTGGATGGGACTCATCCAACACTGCCCATCTTCTTGAAATTCCCCAAAAGGCTGGTGTCCGTTCCTTCCACATTAACAAAGCAGAGTGTATCGGTGCTGATAATACCATCACGCATCGTACCATGTCAGGAGAGATTGTTACCGAGAAATTCATTGAGGATATCGAGAATAAGGATAAGGAGGTAGTTATGGGTGTAACTAGCGGAGCAAGTACACCCGATAAGTCTGTTCAGGATAGTTTGAGTAGTATATTCCTATTGAAGAAAATGAACACCCAGTAAAACAATAGGGAAGATTGGGAGTTGGGTTATTTTGAATCAATCTGAAGTAGTGAAGGAGGATACAGGGTCAAGATAAAATGCGTACCTGAATAGATAGATTGAACTTTGTAAAATATGAGTATGAATTGATTAGAGAGCTTAGATCTATGATTTATTCATACTTAGACCTCATTCACCGGGTTCCTTTTTTTTTTAGTGAAGGATACCGGTTAGGATACTACCTTGAAAAAATCTATCAACATCTCAATGTGTAGTCAGAGGCATTTGTAGCGCTGCTATTGACCGCCTCCACTATTCAATATCTAGAGAAGAGCATATCGCTAGGCTTGCAGCTTGACGATTGTCGACATCAGTAATCGGTGGAACTATTATTTTAGGCAGCGTCAATACAGAAGTCAAAAGTACATAACCAACATCAAATTTTGTTTGTGACATAATTCATAATACTACCTCGAATCCTTGTCATATGTCCTGTTAATTGTTAGATTCATCAATCATCAATCATACATATTCAGATACTAATAAAAGAAGATATGGTTCGTTCTCTTTTCGCATCACCCGAGTTTATACTGACAGAGAGTAGCTTCATAATAGTAGCATCAATAGCTGCATATGAAATACTCGTCGGAGATTTTTTATGGGCACAACAAGAGGAGGAACGACGCCAACAGCAACAGCAAAATCAACAAAATGGATTGAAATCTCGATCATTATCGCCCGGAAGAGGTGGTAGATATCATCATAATAGACCTCCGCCTTCGTCAAGACGTGGGTCACCTAATGAAGAAACATATTTGTTATATCCATCTCGTTTTTCACAATTAAGTATGAATAATAATCGCGATAACCGTATGAATACTACCACTACTACTACCTCCGAGGAACAGCAGGGATATTATACCAGTCCGGGAGGTACTAAGTTTAGTGGTAGGGGTAGTTCAGGAGATAGTACTCGACGATTATTCTACAAGATGACATTATTTGCAACCTTATCAAGATTTATTTTACTCCCTTTGGAAACAATATGTTTATCCCAATCAGATAATTCAACAATACCAACATATGTATCCACACTTTTGCAAATATTATTACGATTGAGTCAAACCTTACCAGATATTGTACTTGCATCAGCTTTAGGATTATTGGTCATTTTTTGTGTAAAGATTGCGTTTGCAGCGCTTCCACCTTTAACGCCAGATGGCGGCGGATCTCCTGCAATGGCAAAAGTAGATTCAAATCAGCAACAACAACAAACTGTCACAAGGGAAGTGCTCCCTGGAAACAACGAGGTTAAGAAAGGGCAAGATAATAATAATGCTCAAGGTAACAAAGAGAAAGACCTTTCTACAAATGAAGAAGCAACAACATCAAACATGAATAGCAATTTGTGTACTTCCATTGCTCGACTATCACGAACCATACTTGCATCAAAGAGGACATTTCGGGTGTGGAATTCTATTCTATCAATATCATACACGCTTATATTCATCGAAGCTCTGCTCATACCACATGCTCCTCTTTCTGAGTGCGAGAGACATTTGTGGATACTGATGACAACAATCTACTCATTCCTCTTCCTATCATTGCTGTATGCATCAGCTCTAATGATAAGAGCTATACAATGTGGACTTTTGCAGCAGAAGAATTCTTGTTCATTGGGAATTAGACTTGGTGGGACTTTCATTCTGTTAGCCGTCATGTTCATCGACAGATTGGTACGCTTTGGACTACTCACACAGCATGCAATTGGATATGTTGGGGACAGTAGTGATCCTAATGAAAGGATACAGAGCATATATAGACGAATTACAATGGAGTATACATTTGCAGAGTCGCTGCCAATACTACTCATACTTATCATGATGCATCGGAAGCGAAAAGTGATGCAAAACGACGTGCTTATAAAGAGCATCAACAATCTATTTGGAAGTGCCGGGAAACTCAGAGCATCAGAAAGTCAATTGGATACCTCATTACCTGAAAACGTTACAAATAGAGGTGATACAAACAGTAGTAGCAGTGGTACAGCAACAAGACTTGGAGGTACAAGAAGATTTCAAACGTACGGAGGTACAAGTAATGCCCCAAGGCGTAATAACTCCTCGAGTGGTACGCACGGGAGATATGCTGCAAATCCAGGTCGTGTCCTAGACAGAGGGAATGGTTTACATATAACTGTAGGAGGGAGAGGAGAGTTGGGATAACTTTATATGTCTGGCTGATATAACTGTAGGAGGGAGAGGAGAGTTGGGATAACTTTATATGTCTGGCTGCATCTTCTAGCGAAAACAAGTATGATACTGTATCAATCCAATGCTCTGAAAGTCTAGGATATCCTCTGAAATCAAAGAATTAATGAAGAAGCAGCAACCGACTCTGCTTATGATATGAGAGAGAGGCTATTTCGTCTATGCAGTTTATCCAAAACCGGAAAGAAAAGTCGGAGAAAATAACTCTAGAACTTATAAGGAACTTCAAGCTGGGCTACTATACCATGTGCGATTTGATCGTAAGGTGAAGCTACTTTTAGGCCTTCATTCAGTGCACAGCATTTATTTAGCATTCTCAATAGACTTTTATCGACAATCATCCGTCCGAATGTCTCTATGCACGGCGGCGAAGTGATATGGCTATTGGACGATTGATAGGCGGAGTTATTTCATTTCCCGTCGTTGAATAGCAGCAATAGAGATGCTCACATAACATTTGCAATCAAACAATATCATCATCCTATCATCATCATCATTATTGCAATCATCAATTGGCAGTTCATTAACTTCTTATAATCATGACTAGTCCAAACACCTCCTCCTCCTCATCAACATCATCACAACCTATACAACAACAAACACTGTCTGGTAATGCACTTTCATACCTCACACTACTTCTCAATGTCATCGAACAAAGAGACTGGGCAACCTTCTCTACCCTTGCGCTGCAACACCCGAAGGCCCTTCGAACATTATCATACCTCGTTGTATCATCTGAAGAGTTTAATGGTATGACTTTCTTGCATGCTGTAGTTAGACAGCACCCTCCACTAACCGTTGTCGATGAGTTGGTTAGAATACTTCCCGATCTTCCATCCAGAGTTGATGTACTGAATAGAACTGCTCTTCACGTTGCGTGTGGTGTCGGTGCATCGGTACAGATCATCAAGTACCTTGTTATAGCATATCCTCCCGCTTGTAAGATACAGGATCATGACGGACGGACTCCGCTGCACTTTTGTTGTGATGTAGATTGCAGATTGTTTGAGGGAGATTGCTTAAGAAGAGATCCACCATCCTTTCCTGTTGTTCATGCTCTTCTCTCTGGCAGCATATCCGCGGCCTCAATAGAAGACGAGGATGAGATGAGTCCATTAGAGTATGCTATAACAAGTGATGCGGAAGTCAAAGTGGTCAAGCTATTGCAGAAGGCGGCACAAAAGCATATGAAGCAGGTTGCAGCAGAGAAGAAGACATCATGCGGTACAGTTGATACCGCACACATAAGAGCACCAACTCAGCCAGGTGCGGCTGCATAGAGTGAGAGAATACAGACATTGATGTGAATGATTAATTCACATTTAGTTTTGTTGAAGTTTAGGGGGCTCGATGTATGTACAGAAGGGTCCATGCTATTGCTTGATTGTATTGTATATAACAAATAGACATTTTGTCAAATCATCATCTATCTATTGATACTATTATTTACTACTGCCTACCACTAGTATCATACCTTACAGTACCTCTTGGCCAAATCTATAGCCAAACGGTGCTGGCGTAATCTTAGCACTCAGACAGTCTTTTCAGACCTTTTTCTAATAGTCCACTCTGCTCTGGCAGAGACTCTTCCTAGCATGGATCGTAATGGGGGTCTCCAGCCTTGTTTTGTAAGCTCACGCAATAACTGAGGGAAGATCTCATCAGCGTCTCTACGAGAATCTCGAAGGACATCCATACAGTATCTAGATCTCAATGTTGAGGAGGTATCATCACAGCAGTCTGAGGAATCTACTTCCTTCACTTTCTTGACCAACTTCTTTCTCAAAATAACCAATGCAAGTGCACTCTTGAGTATGTCGAGGTTGTTGGCATCAGCATGGAGTACAATATGACATTGCTCTTGAGGATCATACTGCATAGTACACCCTGTCTTGCGCCTTCTCATCCATTGCCTTACCCAGGAACTTAATCCTCGTTGGTTCTTTAGATCTTGACCAACTACTAGGAAGTACTTTTCACCTTTGAAAACATCATTTATCAGCATATCAAGTTCCTCTGGGTCTAATGCTGAACGACCAGGACTACCAAATGCAATCGCTCGTCTTGCTAGATGATCAGGGGGTAGGAATACCTTTTCTTTTGCAGCAATTTGTTCTGGCGTAGGAATACAACTAAACTTATGATGTTCGTTGCCAATACCGTTCAATACCTGATCTTTGACTTCAGAAGCGTCATCTTCATCTAACTTCAGCTGTCCAAGAACAGTATACATCCGTTCAAAGTTGAATGTTTTATATGCAATCGCTCGCATTTCATGATACATACAAAAGATTTCTGCAATCTGCAATATTATCCAAACGGTAAGAACATTTTGCACTGATATACCAACAGCTCTAGACAAGCAGATTCCACTTGCAATACCTAACAAATCAACCACGGCAATCTGAGCTTCTCCCTTTGCTGTTATATCCCCAATATTCTCTGAACCGCCACTCCCTCTTCTATTAGTAGTAGCAGTTGTACTACTATTAGTGGTATTTGTCCCATTCGCAAGAAGACTGTTAGCACTACTACTACTACTTGTTTCGACCTTTTTAAAGCTATTATATAATGCATTTCGTGTAGCCGAACTTGTTAACATACTCATCTGTTTGCATGAATTAGCCAACATGGCCAATACTAAAAAGTATTGTGGATGTAAATAAGTACTAACCTCCAATCCATTACCCAAGGCATATATCAACGAGGCTCTAAATCTCCATCGTTTAGCATCGGGATCAAACTTCCGTCCCATCTTGGATGCCCATGCCATACGAACGACTTTACCAAGTGTATCCTTTAATACCCAATTGGTAGCCGCGGCGGCACCTAATACTGCACCACCCTTGGCAGCTGATGTAGCTATAGTACTCTTCTGCATACCCCGTAATCCCATTAGTAATGATTGTGTCCCAATAACATGTACATTAGCGTTGACAAATCGTTGCAATATACGCCATTTCATGAATCTATAATATGAGTCTGATACACCCTCGGGTACGAATGCTGAATGTAAGAATTGTCGTATATGTTGTATGATTGTATAATCATCATCACTTCTTCGTTTCCTTCTTCTATTATCTGATGACAATTCTATTTGGGAAGTAACATCAAGATACCGTCCAGTGGCTTCATCATATGTTAATGGATATCGTCTATTGTATCGTACATCTACATTGTACAGCTCGGGTACTGTTTTCGTAGTTGGTGGAGGAGGTTGTTGTATTATATCATTATTTAAACCATTCAGCTGATCCGTTGTGTTTGTTGAAGTTGTTTCTATTAGGTTTTGTATCAGTTCTGGAGAAGATGATAATGATGCAGAATATGTCGATGGTTGTAACACCTTGTTCTTTATAGATTGACTAATTGTACTTGCAAATGATGACGTACTATGTGCATACAACCTTCTCCTTCCACTATTTCTCGAGTAAGATGATAAAGCATACACCATCTGTTGCTCAAAAAAGAGAGCAGATAGAAAAGCAAAGATCCAAATCATTGCAACCAATCCTTTTTATTACGAATCTAAACCAAATGATATGAATACAGACTACTCGACGACAAATGAGTAGCTCAATTTATGGCAAGGGGAGAGGGCGAGGAGAAGGTGCTATTTGACAGTCGACATGAGGAATAAGGCGATGTGTTTTGCTTATATTTTCATTTAGGCTGTGGTATCCTTTGGTATCTGGTATCTCCCGCGAACCACCACAAAAAAGCCCAAACCAAATAATCATCATACCTACTTATCGTCATTTATACCCCTTTATCTTTATAAATATACTAATTATGTCGGGATATATCTCTGCTTAAACCTCATTATTGAGGGGTTTAAGTTTTAGAGGTTTTCTGTTAGCGATTGGAGGTCATAGTTCCCTCCTCCCTTAATAGATATTTTTTACCAATCAAAAAGGTGAGTATTGATAACTATCATTGCAATATTATATGTAATATCATTGCAAATAATACCATTTTGAACATTTTAGCTTATATATATCTTTGTTTGTTCACATCTACATATCACAGCCGGCACATCAATCTTAAAAAGTATACGGTATCCTAGTTACACACCCATAAAATATAGATCAAGCAACATCAAACATCATGTTAACATCTTGGAAAACAATACATACCACCCTTGAGTATAATACGCCAATATCCCCCGGGTCTTCGTCTAGTAAGAAGAAGAAAAAGTCCAAAAAGGCATTATCCTCCGCGGCGGATGATATCGAATCAAGCAGCAGCAGTACATCATTTGGTGCACAATTTGTTGTCATTGAAGATGATAAGTCTCCATCGAATAGTAGTAAAAAGAGACGAAAGGTAGAAGAAAGTCAACCAATAAATTTTGGTATTAGTAGGAAGGATAAATATACTTTTGATACCTCGCCATCTATAAGTCACGTAGAGGATGAGAAGAAGGTGATACTTTGTGTTACTACTCCACATCGAGCTGTCTTTTTGGATAACGAGGGCGACACAGCCACTGGTTCGTCGTCTTCATCAAGAACTTCCTCTTTAATAGAAAACAAATCAAGGAGTTATGTTACAAAACCAGGTATCGATTCCTCCTTCTCACTTACTACTAATACAACTTCATCATTAATGACTGATGAGGGTACGAGTAGTGGTGAAGGCGGCAGTGAGACATTTTCGGGTATTCTCCCAACTGGAGTACAATATCATCCATCAACGAATCTACTGTACGGTGTTCGTAATTCTGGGAGTGAGATTGCTATTTGGAGTGCATTACCAAGTTCGAAATTGGCTGGTCCTGATGATACAACAAAATCGTCAGGTATGATGAATGGAGGAAAGATGAATGGCAGTGCTACCCCAAACAGTAAGAAGCGTAAGCCCCCTCATAATCAACATCAACAACAGCAGAAGCGACCGATAGAAAATGAAATCTTCTCGGAACGGATACACTTACCAAAAGGGAAGGTTGTTACGTCATTAACACCATTTAGTATACCGGTACCTAATTCTTCTTCATCAAAGAAGAATAAGAAGGCCAAGGGCGGTGGCGGTGGCGGCGGATCAAATAATAATAATACAAAAACATTGGCAATTGGTGCCACGGGATGTTGTGATGATGGTTCCATCTGGATTGTTAGTCGATTTGCAAATCAAATTGATGATAAGTTTCAACTTCGTATAATTGATGGGACATCCATAAAGAAGAAGAATGAGAAGGTATTGGATTCATGTATATCGGGAGCTTTTGGAAATATATCACATGATCATGCCAAGTCTGATAGTATCACACTGTTCATTCAATCGGTGATATTATCCAATGGTAAGGATAGAAGTAATATATCTGTTCGTACTCATAAAGTACGTGTTTACGGCAGTGTTGCTGCCGCCAAGGGTGGTAAGAAAGGAGGTGGTCGCGGTGACAAACATTCGTCTACGATTCATTTAGAGAAATATACATCACAAGATGTAATAGAGTTGGAAACATCTAATGTTGCCGTGAAGTTAGAGTCAAGTCAGGGACCACCCTTGTCACAATTATCAATTGTGCACAAGAAGCAGAATATTCAAGAGGAAAGCAGTGATGGATGGATGTTCACTTCGGTTGATTTCTTCAATTCAAAACTCAAGTCAAAGATGTCATTTCCTCTACCATATAATAATGATGATATGATAATACAGCATGAAACTGTATTCTCATTCGGTAAATTGGGTCCGAATATTATTGCCTTGTTGATGAAGGGGCAGGGTAAGGAGAGTAGTGTCATGTCTTTGAGAGTACTTGATTATCAAAGAAAGGCTGAACTATCAAAGATATCTTGGGTTGAGGGGGGAGTTGACGATGATGATAAACAGTCAACAATGAATATATTGAATGGTAAAGTTTGCCATTCCATGGTTACGAATGAGTTAGATGGTTCAGTTGCTCTCTTGACAACCTCCTCGTCATCGTTGGATGTTTTATACTCCAAACTTGACTTGAGTTCGACAAGAATAACTGCTCGAGCTGATCAAGCACCGTTAAAAGTCACTTCCAACAGTGCGTCACTTGCAGCAACACTTCGACTCGTGGCCACATCGGCACCACTTAAAGCTGATACAAACGAACTGATAACAACAAAGGAAAGTTCAGATTTGGCTAGCATGATTACAAATGATGCTACTGCTAATATCGCTCACCAAAGGCAAGTAGACAATGCAGTAGATGAGGCTTGCAAGTTATTAGCCACTTCTGCTAAAGAACTGATTGCGGCTACAGTTAACTCTAATAGTGAGAAACATAGTTCTGTTACAAATGGCAAGAGTAAGAAGGGATCCAAGTCAAGCAAGAAGAGCAGTAGAGCAGACTTGATAAGTTGGAAGGAAGTGTATCAAAATAGTTGCAACTTAATTGCAACAGCTACAGAAGGAGGTAAGCCCGAGAAGGGTTTAGTAAATGGTATCATAGATAGAGGCGATGGAGTGGAAACAAGCGATATGCCGAAAGGCTTCCTAGAGATCGCTTTCAAAGAATCTGCTACTATCCTTCTCACGCTCTACAAAGCAGATGACTCAATAAAAGGACAGAAGACGTTTCAGAAGACAGTTCAAGAAGCTGCTTATGTTATACTTGAGATCTTGAAGACGAAGGTGATTTCATCACGAGCAGACTACGGCGTTGGGCGGTTGCTATATCGTGGGAACATCCTCCTATCAATACTGAAAGCTTGTCCACCGACATTTGGTAACAAAGAACACGTTGGAAAGTTCCACATTATCAATGCCATGCTGGACAATGTAGATGACATTCACGAGGTGGCACTTGTATCCATTCTTAGGCATATGCTCAGGAAAGTAAATGTTGACGATGTCGTATCATTCTACACTACCAATTCTTCGGATACAACCAAACGGGGAGCTAGACTTTCTCGGCAATACAAAGCAATATCAGATGCAGAGGAAGACAGTCGAAAGGAAATCGAGACGAAGTTGCTATCCGAGGCTCTTCTTTCTGTTGCATCAAAGGTTGTTAAATACTCGAAGTGCAATCATACATTCTTGACAAAAGCAATGAAGGACAGTGTCAATACCAAAGAAGAAGTGGAAACACTGTTGCTAACCTTTTCAAAGCTTCTCAAGCTGGGCAGTACTACTCGTGACACCGATACGACGAAGAGTGAAACTCAAGTTATTACACTGTCAATGGGAACTATCTATTGGATATCAGCTCTTACTGATGCTCATGTAGAGAAAATCTCAACGATAACGAATGAGGGAGGAGTGGCAATGGAAAAGTTTCACCGATCTTTGCGCTCTGCAGTGGCTCAGTCAGAATTTTCCAGTGAAATTAAGGACACAATAGACTCATTCCTTTCTCCAAGGGCTACGACTCGGGTGGCAAAGGCGAAGAGTATCATTGCAACTTCAAGAACAGGAGACACTGATACAGTTCCTTCTTATAGTATGGAATACTTAAACTTTTAAATCTAGATAGAAAGCAATCAGCTATATCTTATTATATCTTATGACCTATCTAAATCTTCTTTTCTTTCTCCTATACTTTACAACACTCATGCAGCAGGGTTGAATGGGGTATTTCTCTTACTTTGTGGTAGCTGACGATTGGGCATAACTGGGTTAGACGACATCATCAATTGGGGTTGTTGTTTCTCATTATTTTTGGTACTCACATGGGGCTGGTCTTGAGTCCTACTCATTTGTGTCAGTCTTTGTCTCCTCCTCAACTCAGCAGCTAACATCATCATCTCTTCATTTCGACGTTGTTGGGTTGTTGTATGGTGTATCATGTCCATTTGATGCTGCGACTGCCGAATCCGTTCAAGACTTCGAGCTTGATCAAGTAATTGAAAGCGTGCTTGTTCAATCTCATGTTCCATCCTCATTCTTTCAAGTTGGGATGTAGATAATGACGGCTGAGTGTGGCTCCGTGTCATATCGGGAGTCATGCCACCGTGGCCAGGCGGCCACTGATGAGAACCTCTTCCATTCGTAGAAGAATCTCGTTGCATCATGATACCTCTCTCCATTCTTCGAATAGCGTCATCTACCATCGTCATCCTTTCGATGTGAGATCTGTGTTGCGTTTGTTGATGAATCATATCCATCGGAGACCGATGCTGTACATTTCTATTCCCAATACCTGAGTTGTCATGAGGACTAGACATAGGGGAGCTTCTCATCAAGGTATCTCCTTCTTCACGGCCGAGCATCTCATCTACTACTCTCCTCTCGAGATTAGTATATGCACTGTACAAAGGATTTTGGTGTTGTTGGTTCATTCCATCACTTCGATATGTGCGAGGGAATTGACTTGAGTAAGATGCTGGGTTGGAACGACGATGACGTGTTTCCATCATACGTTCAGAATTGGTAGGGTAGCCACGAGATGCACGAACAGCAGCTAAATCTTGTGTTGAGAGTAGTCTCTGGTCTCTATTCATAATCTGATTCATCGTAGTACCTTGATCTATTGATCGAGGATGATTCAGCGCTTGCTTCTTCTCTACACGCTTCTGACGATTGATTTCTCTCATCATTTGGGGCATTACCATTACATCTTCACGTCGCTCT
>Ga0214478_100098_pt1 | contig 43104 bp, 33 predicted proteins | sample M1_20Mar14CPVII9_2_FD_178001 | JGI IMG/M metagenome (GOLD analysis project Ga0214478, IMG submission 178001) | Marine eukaryotic communities from Monterey Bay, California, United States - M1_20Mar14CPVII9sort6BwellD7 | ecosystem: Environmental > Aquatic > Marine > Unclassified | place: USA... | reverse complement strand
AACAGCATGCAGGTGCTACAATAGTAGATGTTTGGCATTGTATGGGTGTATAACAAGGTGATGAACACTCCCAGCATGATTGTAGGGCCCTCTGTCATACTTTTACAGCCCCACGTTGGAAGGTTTCTTGCCTCAGATGAGGAAAAAATCTCGATTTCTGCCAACTCTCAGACAAGTTTGGCCATCAAGTGGTGGCATGCCATCATGTAGGTGCTTCAATAGTGCTTGTTTGGCATTGTATGAATGCATAACAGGGTGATGAACACTCCCAGCATGATTGTAGGGCCCTCTGTCATACTTTTACAGCCCCACGTTGGCAGGTCTCTTGCCTCACAGATGAGGAAAAAACCTCAATTTTCTGCGGCCAAACCTCAGACAAGTTTGGCCATCAAGTGGTGGTATGCCATCATGTAGGTGCTACAATAGTGCTTGTTTGGCATTGTTTATGTGTATAACAAGGTTATGAACACTCCCGGTCCTACCACCGACTGCTACTTGGTGCTTTCTTGATGGTGATGCTTGTGGAGAATGAAGTGTACAGGCAAAGCAAAAAATAGAAGTACTCTCAATGACACTGTGCAACACCAAATTGGTGGCGTCAGGCAAAGAATGAGCCCGAAGCCACAACACAAAAGAGATAGGGGAGTCCAAATCCAATGGAGCACTCTTCGGCTTACTCTACGAATGGTGGTTGCTATCATGCATTCTTGCCATTGATCAGGCCTAGATTACTGCTTCTTTCAATTTGTATAACATACAACACTAATGTTACATATGAACTGTTATGAATTAGAAGAAAATTATCGTGCTAGCCCTCAGCCAATATTTTGTAAAATCTCCTCAGCACAAATCTATTTCTAATCACATTCAACTATCCAATCTCTTTCGACTACCAGGAGCCCGTCCAAAGGATCTCCTTGATAAACATTGCCCAAACGCCGACGATGCCAAACCCAGCGGCATACATTTTCATGACTCCCCAAAAGATTTCTCCTTCACTAACATTCTTGTTGTGCTTGTACCCATAATCGTCGTTGTAATTGAAGTAAGGACGATGAGAGCTACTATGACGTCCATACCGTCTATACCGAGGCCGAGAGTAACTATTACCATCCCACTCATCATCTCTATCTCCATACTCGTCTCTTCCCGGCTTTGACGACGATGGAGATGAAGATGGTGTACTACTACTGAAACGGCGTTTATCATACCTCTTTCGTGCTGATGGATCATTCAATACATCGTATACATCCCCTACTGCCCTAAATGCTTGTGTTGCATTTGGAGTATTGTATTTGTCCTTGTCAGGGTGTAACTTCAGTGCACGTCCTCGATATGCCTTTTTGATATCATCACTTGTGGCATTTGTTTCAACATTTAGAATCTCATAGTATGCATCTTTCTTATCTTCTGATTTGAGTTGTAAAATACTACCCACCAATTCAATCATTTCATGTCGTTCTTTCTCTTCCGCAGCTTCCTCCTTCTCTTCATCAATAACATTCTCCTTCTCTTCTTCGACTTTGATGTTGTTACTAATACTAATACCATCCATACCTTTCAAGAAATATCGAGCAGCAGTAATCAGCATGAGAATACCACCCAACAGACACATCATTCTAATACGTTGACTTTTCTGTTTGGATTGGCGGATAGAAGAAGCAACATCCTGTGGCGGCCGAGATATGATTTCTCTTGCACGTTTAAGTGCATTTACAAGTTCAGTCTTTTCATGAAAGTTTGACGTGTTTACACCATATGAATCCAACTCCTTTATCAAGTCAGAAATCTTCATGGAGGAAATATCTTCGGCTGATTCATCCTCTGGCTGTACAATCCCAATCTCTGTTTTAATGGTAAAACCACTAACAGCATTTGTATTCTGAGTTGTATCGACATCACCATCGATAGAAGAACCATTAGTACTACTCTTCATTCTTTTCAAATTACGACGTTTGAGGAACATTCTCTCCTTCTTTTTCTTCTTCTTTCTCTTACTACCATCAACATTATCAATCTCAACAGTATACCGATCATTACTACTATTGTACTCAACAATACTACCCATTAAACCATTCTGATTCCGTCCTGCCAGTAGTATTGTTTGTACTTTAGTACCCGGTTCAAGAATCTTTGAGAATATACTATTACTAAGAGGACGAGCTAAAGCAGTGGAGGTATCATGAGTATTATCTCCCATATTATGTTGTTTATCTTTGGTATTGTTGTTGTTGGGTAATGGTACTGGATTCTGTTGATACGTGCGGTGGCCATTCATATTCATAGGAACCGCAAACGATTCATTGTTATTGTTGTTCCCCCCTAACATACTACCATTAACACTAATACCCATAGTATTGTTTTGAGTATTATTATTAGCAGCAGTACAAAACGATGCATCAGATGTACTATTATTAGTATTAGATACAAATGAGGCAGCTGCAGGCGTAAGTGCAGAAGATTCAGTAGGTGTTGAACCTTCTTCACTAACAGATACTAAAGGAGGAGAGTCTTGATTATTGATATCATTCATCTCTTCAGTACAATCATTCACATGTACCATACTTTCTGTTGTTGTTTGCTCACAATCCTTTGCTTTCTTTTTTCGATCATCATTATCATCTTGTGGAAATGAACATTCATCCAGCTTGCGCTTACGTATGGGAAGAGACATATTACAAACAATATGAGGTATTGTCTTATCATTCAGCCGAATATCAAAGAACCAATCAACAAAGGGCAAGCATTACACACCATCAACATTTCTACACAAACACGAGTAAAAATCAATTTTGGCGATACAACGAAATAACCCCTTAGATATCTATCCCTACTATTGAGCAGCAGATTTAATACTATGTACCTATCTACCCGCAATAACCACCACTAGCAGTAGTAGAGTTGTATAATTAATTGACCTCGGAATCATAGCTCATAAAAACGGGATATCTCTGTCTATACAGCTTTTTATATACACCAACAAAAACCTTTAAAAATTTCACAAGATAGTGTACATGAACTAATATAATATGATGGAGTCGTCTATTAGTAATGAGGATGACTACAAGATGATTGAGGACCTTGCAACTAAATTGAGAACATATTGTAACAATGGAGACATATCTGCAGTAGCTCTTCGTATTTTTATCAAAGATAACATACCAGAAAAACATTTACAAGATGTGTTACGTGAAGCATCAATGTTGTGCGGTAGTAAGAACATATCCTTGGATATTATTAACTGTTTACTTGAGTATTATCCCGAAGGTATTAGTGTAAAGAATGGAGAAGAATATCCATTACATGTTGCTTGTATGAATAAACATTGTCCAAGTGATGTGATTAGATTTTTAGCTGAGAAGTACCCCGCGGCTATTCGTCATTCATCTATTGAGGATGGTGTTAAATACCCGGTACATAACTATCTCGATTCAGAATATTATGTATGTCCGGGAAGAAAGATTGATATGGAACTAGTCCTTAGACTTATTAAAGAATACCCAGAAGCTTTCAGCAAAGAAGAAGACGCATACTACGAATATGAAATTGCCGAGAAACTAGCAGAGTATTTGGGTGATTATTGTTATAGAAAGAGAAAAAAGTTTTCTATTAGTGGGTTAAAAGAATGTATCGATAATATACCACAAGTTTTCATTCACGATGTGCTGCAAGAAGCATCAATGTTATGCGATAGCAAGATTATCTCATTGGATATTATTAAATGTCTGTTAGAATACTATCCAGAAGGTTGTAGTTCGAGAAAGTTCGAGGAATATCCATTACATGTTGCTTGTATGAACAAAAACTGTCCAAGTGATGTTATTGAATTTCTAATGAAGCAGTATCCAGCGGCTATTCGTTATTCATCTGTTGAAGATGACGTTCAATACCCGCTGTATCTCTATCTCGATTCAGAATATTCGTATGGAAAAAAGGACCCGGGAAGAAAGATTGATGTAAAGATAGTCGTTATGCTTATTAAAGAATGCCCAGAAGCTATCAACAAAGAAGATGACATGTACCATTACTATGAGATTAATGGGAAGTTTGTAAATTATTTGAATCAATATTGTAATGAGGATGGTATGTCTATTATCGGGCTGAAAGAGCATATTGAGAACATACCACAGATTTTCTTACAAGATGTGCTGCATGAAGCAGATATGCTATGTGGATCCAAGAACGTGACATTAGATATCATCAAATGTTTACTTGAGTATTATCCAGAAGGTGCTAGTATGGAAATCAAATGTTATTCCGGAAGTGGAGAAGTTAAAGCGTTTCCAATTCATGTTGCATGCAAGAATAAGCACTGTCCAAGTGATGTTATTGAATTTCTAATGAAGCAGTATCCAGCAGCATTACGTCAAATATCGATATTTGAGGATGGAGTTAATGTTCCAAGCGGTCTTCTCGATGGATATAACGAGTATGAAGTGTCAGGTCTTCCCCTACACTACTACGTATCACGTCCATCTTCCAAAATGGATAAGGAAACAATTATCAAATTAGTGAATGAATATCCCGAATCAATTACAAAGGCATGTGAATGGACACATGTAAAGCCGATTGATATACTCCTTACCAGAGGCATATTTGGTTTCTATTCCCTGGCAAAAATATGTGAAAGAAAAGTAGTGACAGTGGAGAAGATAAGAGAACCAATCAATAGTATACCCCGTGAACAATTCTTCAGCGAGGTGTGTAATCTCCCCGAGCACTTGAATCTACTTCAGTTGGTATGCTCTAATAATAATGTGACTTTGGATGTTGTCGAATATCTTCTTGCCGAATATGATCCAGATGCAGCGAGTAGAGAAATTGATGCTAAATACTTTTATGCTTCAGTGACAGCATATCCCCTTCATTGGGCATGTATGAATAGCTCATGTCCCGATTCGATTATACAATTACTAATCACGAAATATCCACTTGCATTAAGGAAGGCATCTGTTATTGACGGTGGCATTGGTGTAGATCATCCTATATCACGAATGTTAGTTCAAGATCGAGGAACCATGGCAGGGCTGCCACTGCATTACTATCTCGGACGGGAAGACAATATTGATCTTGATACGGTGAAGATGATGGTCAAGCAGTATCCCGAGTCGTTGACCATAGCTGGTCGAGAAAATGCTCCTGCAAACTATTCAGCACTATATGCTCCTCTCGACATCCTCCTCATGAACCGACAACAAGTAATGAACTCGTCTGAGATAGTGAAGTTCCTCATCGGCAGTAACGAATCTTTTCTTCGTGACCAACTTACTGGGATCGGCCAATCAACTTTGCAAATTGCTTGCTTTAGTTTTGAAATGGATCCAAGAACTATCAAACTTATCATCAGTACATGTCCAGAGTTAATATGCCGCACAGACCGTGAGGGTGAGACAGCCGTCCATTCCTTGTGTAGGAATGAAACTTTACCAGACAACATTGCTGTTGAAATCTTGCAACTTCTAATCGAGAAAGACCCTGCTTCCCTAAAGATGATGGGAGCTTGGCCAGAAGAAATGCTTCCAATCCATGTAGCAGCAGAGGAAGGGAGTTCAAAACATATATTTCAAGTACTTTACGACGCAGATAAGGAGTCAATTAGGGCTCGTAGTAGTCAGAATAGATTGCCACTGCATGTTGCCGCACGTCATGGTAATCTTGAAGCAGTAAAGTGCCTGTTTGATCTCGATCCATCGACTTTAGATACACATGTCAGAGAAGGGACGTTGTTCTTTAGGGATGTGGATATAGAAAAAGATTGTCGATCGGACATAAAGCTCTTTCTAGAAGCTCAGTGGCCATATCATCTCAAAGCCAAAGATGTCAAATCACTGACGGTACGAGATGAGGTAGGACAAGTTCCTCTTCATCATGCTCTCCGCAATAGACAGGCCTCATTGGGATCAATCAAACTATTACTTGAGAGAAAACCCGATTCTCTATTCATTGCCGATAATGATGGCACCCTTCCTTTTCATGTTGCCTGTGGATTCAGCACTGCTGATATGGTTGATTACTTGATGGATCACTTCACAGTATCATCCTTCGGTGGTAGCATGAAAGATATGTGGGGAAACACTCCACTTCATTATGCCTGTCGTTTCGGGAAATGTGATATAGTGAAGTTGCTTTTGGAAAAACAAGAATATATCGATTCGGTTTCAGTCAGAAATGATGATGATAATCTCCCCATTCAACTCTTATGTGAGGCCCCGAGACTTGGATTGAAGAAGATTGATCGGGAGAGTACTGAATACACCGAGACTATCTGGTTATTGCTCTGTCGTTGTCCTGAGACGGTCGTCAATTGGTGATGGTAGATGGCATAGTTTACTAAAATAATGTACATTATATGTGTTAAGAGTTAACACTTTAATTATATCATCCCTTCTTAGGTCTTTTGTCCAATCTCTCTCTACTTTGAGGGGTTTGGACTAGTATTGTAGGCATCCTCTAGGGCATCTTCTTCACTATCACCCAATTGTATTAACACAAATTCATACACTGGGAATATAATAGCATTAACAGGAAATGCTCGACAAAGCGTAACACCCAATCCTCTAAACATATACCTCCAACCATGTTCTTTTACTATATCATACCCAACCTTCCACATACTAATACGTTTATCCAATGATCCAGTTTGTATCTGTGATTTAATAACATCGAATGGATATATAATTGCCCATGTAAATGCACCACTAATCCCTCCCGCTAAGGCACTTGCCGCCCAAGCATGTGCATGACTGGGTATTGGATGATCATCATCCTTCTCTTCTAATAATGACTCGACACGTTCTTTAATCGTATCATATGTTGCAAAGTACATACCAAATGCTGGAGTTTCTCTCCATAATGTCACGCCCATACCTCTGTATAATCCATTGAATAATCCATATTGCTTGAGTATTGTGGTTGTACAGTGGATTGGACCTTTATATATGTTATTTGTATTAGTTTGTAATCGACATTTAATATGTTCCATTGGACATATGACAAGTGCTTGTGCTGTACCCGCTGCTGCACCACACATGAATACTTTGAAGGTGCTTTGAATTGGATCCTTATTATCATCTGTTGTTGTTGATGTTGTTGATGATTTGTCTTCTATTATGTTGTTTGTAGTTATTGTATTGTTGAATGATGTTTCCATACCCTTTTCTATCGAATGCTGTATCTCTAATGAATCTGTTCTTCTATGAGATTCACCAACTTCTATATAAGTCTCATTGTTTCTTTCAAAATAGTCTTCCCATAGCCGTGTACACGTTCCATAACTAGCAAATATGATAGCATTAACAATTGCGGCAGTACATAATGGAGCTGCCATTCCTTTGAATAGTGATTGAAATGAACCAACACCATTGCTGGAAGAAGAAGATGTTTGTAATCGGACTTTGATTGTATCGAATGGATCTGTTTATAGTATGTTTTGTATATTGATGTGAGAATATGAGGATAGATATAAATGGCACATTGCAAGATAGTTCAAAAGCATAATAAAGCACATATGATATGCACATATATTGCATATGATACTTTTGAAAGCAGTATATAATAAAAAAACTTACGCCCAACAATAACCGACATTGAACCAGCAACACCCCCGGCTATAAGATCATGTAGGGCTGATACACCTTTGCTGCCTCCTTCATTGTTGTTGTTTGCAATACTACTATTGCTATCTCCGCTATCATCAGCGGAGACGCCGTCTAACTTTTCTATCACTTCTGACGACATCTTGATTAGTACACTGGGATCGAGATATGATGCAGTCAACTCTATATAACTACCATCAATATTGCAGTGCACCCAACGAGCTCTTAGGTTGTAATTTTATTCGTGCCGGGGGAAAGCATTGCTTTGTTCTTTGATAGTTTGTCTTTGTATTTGTTTGTATTATAAGAGATTAGAATAATACCCAACAATATATATAACATGACATCAATTCCAACATTAGGAGAAGAGGCTTCCTTTCCACTCGATATCGGAGGCGGAGATAGAGGCCTCACAGTTCGACATGGCTCGTCACTTTCTCTCATGACAAACGTTTGCTCGTTTCTTGGTAAGCTGATTAAAAGAGAGAGATTGTATTGATATGTAATACTTTTTACTAACAAATGCTAACCACTTCTTTTTTATGTATACCATTTGTTGTTGTTAGCTGCACCTGAACAATCGGATAGTTTCAACTATGTTGATCCAACGTCAGATCATCATAAATGGAAGAGGAAGGGATTAAGTTTATATTATGCATGTGTTGTTGATAATAATACATCTACAGATGGCAGTGGCGGAGTCATCTGCGCTCTTCGTGCAGCAGTTGAAAATGGTAATACCAACAATAATAACAAAGCACCAATCTTTCTAATCGATTACGTATACTCCCATCCATCCCATCGTGAGAAAGGTATTGCCGGTAAGCTTATTACAAAAGTATTATCAATGGCTAAATCAAACGGAGCTACCCTCGGTGTACTTAGTTTGGAACAATCATGTGTTTATTGGTTAGAGAAGCATAACTTTTTACTCTGTCAAAACAGTATACTCAACGAACGATTGAATGTCTTCCCTGATACACATTTACTCATTCATAAAGATTGCAGTATTGATAGTGGAAATGATAATGGAGTTGTTATTACTAACAACAATTCAGCAGCAACAGATGAAATGATCCCACCCCAAACATTCGTATCATCACTGAAACAATTACAAATCATTGGTACAACCAATCCCAGTGGACTATCTGAATGTTTAACTACATTATCAAAGATTATTCACAATGCCAAGTATGATGAATCTGACAACTATCGGCGGCGACGTACAATCAAAATCAATAATCCAATTATCCACTCCAAGGTCATGGCATTTGGTGGCGAGGCTGCCATGAATTTATTACAATGTTGTGGATTTGAATTATCAGTAAATGAGGATGGCGATGCTATATTGAAGTTTGTAGATGCATATGAGTATAAGTGGTTGGATGGTGCTGTTGCACAATTGAAGTATGAGGGTAGTAGGTAAAAAGAAGAAGAATGGAGGGTTGGTATATGTACAGAGAAGAGATAATACGAGGTTACACAAGATAGATGCCTGCTCTTATTTGTATATGATTGGAACATATGCAAATATAAAAGATATCAACGGATCAAAATGAGGTTCAAAATGAGAGTAGCGGAAGATGGAATAGTCTTCGGAGATAATATCTAATTAGTAGACTGGACAGATTCTCAATATCTCTTTGTTGCACTATTTCAATTATAACCTATCGGGCCTATTTCTCATCAGTAATCAGACTAATCAATAATATCGATCAACTCTTAAATGATTGAAGCAAGCCAGAGCCCCCAATGTACAAGTGGCCGAAGTATTCCAATACCATCCTTCCTCCTCACGACTAGCAGCTTACACTTGTACCAATATCTAAAACAAATAATAACCCCCTATATCTACTCTTCACCTTTAGTAGACCTTACTCCCACTTCTAAAGCATAATCATCATCATCATAACGGCAGGCATCATAAGCGCATACACCCACACCGAGACTCGATTAAGCTTACCATAACTACTTGATGTGGGCTCTTCATGTGCAGGTTCCTCGACAACCTCGCTAATCTGGCTAACTACTGGAATTGTATCGGCAGTATTACGATTGTCAATCTCAACAGCTGTGAACCCAAGCTGAGCTCCATCGCTTCCGGTATGGAAGATGACACCAAGGTACCATTTGTCGTCTGCTGCATTTTCCCAAGCAAAGTTGATCTTTCCAGTTTCACCACTTACCGCTGATGGAGAATCTAACACGCTTAGACTACCACCAGTGGAAAAGGGGATGATCCAAGTGTGTAATACATCAACGTCAACACCAGTCCCAAAAGAGTTTACTGTCCAGATTCCTGGTTTAGGAAAATGAAAGACGAATCTTAAAATACCTACTTCAGAAACCGACCCTACAAGCTGATCTTCACTGTCAAAGATTCGTAAAAACGACTTATTCTCTCCCGATTCAAGTGCAACTTGAAAAAATGCCATCCCAGGGGGGATATCAAATGTTTTAGCATCAAGAGTAAACGGTTGGATATTTGTCAAAGTCGCAGGGACAAGTCCATACGATTTGGCTTCATAGTTGCCAGTGTATCCAAATGATACATCAAAGCTTGAGGTACCAACTACACCGCTTCCTCCTAATACGTTAGATGGGTAATCGAAGTTTTGAACTAGCTTGACAGCAATCGGAGAATAGACTTCATACTTGCCACTCTTATCAACCCATGTAAGAGACCCGAACTTCCACTCATCAAGTGGAGAATCAACATTCGTCGCAGTCACTTCAAACTGTACCGCTTCCCCTTGCTTTAAGCGAATAGTACTTGGCTCCACGGAAACTTCGTAACCTTCTGGACTAACTATCACAGCCTTGTACTCACGATAACCCTTCTCCTTAGCTACACTAGTAACCTTACGGGTCACTGTTTCTCTCCCATTAATACTTGAAATACCAATGGACGGATAGTTGAGATTGGTTGCTTCTAAAGAATAACCATGGCTCTCCAATTCTTCACATGTTCGGATAGGGTTGTACAAATTACTCAAAATATCAGGTGACAATTCATCACAAAGGAAGGCAATGTAGTCATCATATCCATCATCATAAACAAGACCAGGTTGTAAAAACGTGCCCTTGTTAATCTTGCCACCATTAACATGTCCCGATCCCATATCAAAAGGTTCGGCTTGTACCAAGCTACCATCCACACCAATCTTTGATACATTTTGGTAGGATGTGGTCATGAGAGCCGACTTGGCCATTGCCGGTGACCAATTTGGATGTGCTTGGCTGATTAATGCAAACATACCAGCAACATGAGGGCTCGCCATGGACGTTCCTGATAGTAAAGCAAACAGTCCAGGTTCAGGAAACTCGTTGACTGCCTCGGGGGAATAACCTGCAAGGATCTGAACACCTGGGGCAGTAATATCAGGCCTGATGATATCAGGAGCTTCACTAGTTGGTCCCCGACTTGAGAAACCTCCAATAATTGGTGCATCTTTGTCAAGTAATGGTGCAGTGATCTGAGCCACCGCTTTAGAGCCGGCAGCCTTGATGTATGTCTTAATCACAAGTCCGTCACTGTTGTTGATATGTACAGAGGGAACCGAATGATTCTCAGCATTCACACTATCACCAGCATTTGCATTGTAAAGTACCATGCCCTTTCCACTGGCCTTGAACACTGCTTTGCTCTTGTCTAAGCGATCATCTTGGGAGGAGTTTCTAGCTAGCTTGCATAGAACAATCTTGCCTTTGACCACTTTCTCATCAAGCTCACTTAGCGAACACAATTCACTTCCTGCATCCGCAGCATCCACAAGGGGTAACTCCTTATCTGTCCCTTCAGTGATTGAAAAGCCAGTATACTCCCAGTCACCATCACTAGAAGATACTGATCCTTGATACTTAATTGCCTCTTGAGAGCTTGCTGCCACTACAGTATACCATGGAGATGACTTGAATGTGGTTGATGGATTTGGACCATCATTGCCAGCAGAAGTAGCCACAAGGATACCTGCTTTGGCTGCATTCAGAAAGGCAATATCAGTAACAGCTCTGAGACCATCACCGGCAACACCATTAGCTAGTTCGAGACCTACAGAAAAGTTGATGACATCCACACCATCTTGACACGCATAATCAATAGCCTTCATTGAGTCTGAACCAGCACCACCCTGGTTCGACGTTGCTTTGTAGGCAATGATTCGAGCACGAGGAGCTATCCCTGAAATCTTGCCAAGGTTTACTTCGTTAATTTTGGCAGTTACATCCCTATTACCAGCAGCGGTTGAGGCTGTATGGGTACCATGTCCATTATGATCACGAGCTGAGTAGAACTCATCTTGCTTAATACCATTTCCTTTGATCTGAGAATCCAACACAAGCCTTGCTCCAAGCAACTTGTTATTGCACGTGAATCGAGAATCATCAGCATTATGTGTAGTATTGCCAAACTCACATGGTAGACTGTCCGAGTTGGGAATAAAGCCATCAAGAGATGGGTATGTACCATTATCGGCAAAGCTTGGATGCTCTGGCCAGATCCCATCATCAATCACACCAATAACGATACCCTCTCCATCAATATCCCTATCCCATGGTCCTCCCTTATCAGTCAAGCCAATGAATACACACCTGTAATCGTTAGATCCCGAACCTTGGGTGGCCTACCTTGACTACTCCATATCGAAGAAGTAATTGAGATATCTGATGCTAGACTACTCTCACTCAAACGTCTACCACTACTACCACTAGTGGGCATGCCATCATCCATACTGACACGTTTATCCTTTACAACTCGAGCTACACCTTCTTGCTTGCCCATTTCAGCAGCTTGCTCCTCATTCATTGATGCTTGGAATCCGTTAGAGCAATAGTAATACTCATGTGTCATATCCTCCTTGGAGATACCAGCAGTCTCGGCAGCTTGGGCATGCTTATTCTTGAGATACTTCTTGTACTTCTTGTTCTTTGCAATGGAGTTTGCACTATATGTAATAGTGATGTATTGTGCAGTGATGTTCAATTGTTATATAATAGGATATGTGGCGAGAGAAATGTAATCATATTTTGAGCATATGATATGCATTAGATATTATAAATTGATAATATACATATCATTATGGGATATCTTTGTATGTATTTACGTACCTCTTGCGGTTAAGCTTCCTTTCGTGATTCGATTGTGTTGTATCAATGTCATGAGTTAAAATTGGTTCATCTTTCATCATGACAATGTAGGATTCCTTCGATGGCGATGATGGATCATCATCAGGGGCGGTTGTCTTTTGATCATATCATATGAGTGCATATGTTATGTATGGCATATGTTATGTATTGTACATATCATATGAGATATCATATAGAAACGTGTTAGTTTATAAGTAGTTGAAAGTTGAATATTGATGCGTGGTGATTTAAGATAGATATACGATAGTAAGATACAATAGTATATAATAGTACTCTAGTACAACACATATGAATATATGAACTTACAGTAGCAAAGGCAGCATGTCGATACGACGATACTGTTACCCCGCATACCAAAAGGACGCTCTTGATATTGAATAACATACGAGATGGATATTCTTTTTTTAATATTAATAAATTAATTGCTTTGGCTCTCCGAGTCGAGTTTAAATAAGAGATATGTTTATGTTGCACGGCTAATGTGATACTGATACTGCTCTAGATGCTATTGCCTATTGTTATTGCCCACTTATAGTGATCTTTACTATTAACTAGAGAACCTTATAGCCATATGAGCACCAATTCCCTGCCGTCTCCTGCCGTACCTGTAGATTGATCCCTCGGTCCTTGGCTGTAGATTGATCCCTCGGTCCTTGGTCTCTTTATGCGAAATACAAACGGTATTGAAAATACCACTGCCATTTCTGCCATTGAACATGTGCTTCACTCAACTTTTTATGTGAGAACTCTTGAAATACAAAAGTTGGTTGTCGCATAATATACAAAAGTTGGTCATCGCATAATCAAAAGTTGGTTGCTGCTTAGTGTTTGTTGCTATCATATCCATCAATCATCATGAAATTATTCTTTGTATTCGCCGCCACCTTGATGGTGGTCCCCGCTGTAGCTGATGATAATGCTGCTGCCAAGGTGAGAGTATATGTGTAGACGTAGAGTAGAGGCAGTATGTAATTGCAAAACTAATAGATTTCTCACACACATGAGATTCCCTTACTCTTCTCTCTTAGCACAATCTACGGGGTGATAGTGATAGGCTATTAACTGAAAAGGCTAGGGCCCCTTTTGATCCTGCTGCACCCCCAGGAAAAACGGATCGTCCCAGGGAACCACCTCGGCCCAGAGGACCACCTCGGCCTTCCTTTTGCACCACTGATTCTGTTTTTGAGGGTGAAGAGTGTATCACAAGTGCATCTATAGATCGTATCAATGACGGGTGCAACGTTTCTCCTCCAAAGTTTGGTGTCATAGGCAATGAGTTGCCAGTCTGTGGACGGTACTCAAGATTTTCAGGTATTGTTGATCGAGACTATTATAGGTTTACCATTTTCGAAGATGCAGCAATCCCAAAAATCTCCATTAAATCGAAGGCTCCCTTTCAGTATGGGATAGTTGGGGTTCCAGAAACCACCCAATGTCCTCTAAATGAGAAATTCGGAGGTCCAATCGGCGCAATCGCCCCTATCACCCGTCAGCCTTGGCAAGTGGACTTTCAAGACAAGGAACTTCCTCCAGGCGATTATGCAATCTTTGTGGAGCCAAGTCCAGCTGTTGATGGAGACGTTGACTGTGCGGAGTATACACTCACGTTGGAATATATTACAATTGATTGTTTTAAACTATACTCTCCAGGAGGCAAACTTGTTAGAGACGAGTGTGAGGATGATCCGAGATGCGTTGTTAAGAATGTAGGAGTAGACGTATGTACTAATGTGAAGGGATTTCCTTAGAAGTGCAAGCAAGTGGAAGACAAAGAGATGTGAATTGAGAATTAGGTAACCTTTTATATGGTCCAAAATGGGGACCATCCATCCATCCAACGCTAAAGAACAAAATAAAATAAATGATCTGATATGTGTATCTTATTCTCACTCTCATTCAAGCATCCAGTCTACGAAATGTATTTGATTAGAAGATGACACTCAAAAGAGTATTCCACTAACATGAACATACGTTCCAAGCATATGCAAAGAAAGACCAGCATAACTATTATCATATCTGATCACCTCTCTCTGTACATCTATATCCACCCTTATATCTACTACCCTCATACTCTAACTGAGCAACAGTATCGTCAACCATTTACCCTCATATGCATCGATAAACTTCAATATAGCGTCCCCATTATCATTCACTCTCACCCTCACGCAGTTTATGAATTCACCATATCAAGTCAATAATATGTTCGTCCCTAGAAAGACAGCAATGCAATGATAGTCCTCCAACAGAGACGGTTCGGTTGATTCGTTTCCGTATGGCCTATCCACAGTCAAAGATCCAATCAGTCTTCATAAGTATATCGATTGGTGCCACATCTGTATACGTATCTTCGCAAGCCTTAGTCATTGATTCAGGATAATGATTAACTACGATAACATAAGGATTATTCCTTCATTTATTTTGGACAGACTGACGTGATACATTATAGTGTAGGGGAAGACTGATACTTCATTGTCATCTTCGTGGTCACTTAATGATATACTATCTGTGGCAATGAATCCACCCTCAACTGCAAGAAATGTGTAATGCTCCAGGGCATGCCTCAACCAGCAAAAATCATGTGGACAATGCTCGTTTTTACAAGCGTGTAGTAGATAAGCATCCGTATCAATTGTTGACTAATACCCCATGGATGCTTCTAATCCAAGTTTTGGCATTGTCTCATCCGTTAGGTAGAAATGGACCAGAGTCACGATATTGATCCATCTTAGATATATGACGTAATGCTGCGGGGTGTTTCTCAATTAAAAAGTTGATTATCACTTGAACAATGTTTGTTTTTGCAAGCGACATGTAATGGATACATATAATATGCGTCACGTTCGTGATCTCCATCTTCATAACAATCACTAATACTAATACCTTCTGGATAATACTCAAGTAAGCATTTGATAATATCCAATGAAATATTCTTATTATCACATAACATTGATGCTTCTCTTAACACATCTTGTGTAAGTTTTGGTGGTATGTTATCTTTGATAAATTTGTTTAGCCCTTCGACTCCCTCACTATTTTTATTATCAACATATACTCTCAATTCGTTTACAAGGTTCTCAATTACCTCATACTCCTCATCCAAGTCTTCGCTATTACCAGCCTCCATACCTACTGATACTGATGTATCTTCTTGCATGGTTATATACTTATGTTCATGTGTTTTTGAAAGATGTATCTTTTTGGGCTACGACTCCGAGGCCAATTGATTATATAGTTCTAATACTGTTTACTGAGGTATTGGATATACCAATTAGTTCATACAGGTGAGAGAACAATAGCCTCGATCCGTCTGCATGCTCATCAATATTTGCCGCATGACTCTACGGCATTATTTGGCGAACAAACTACCTCTCTCCGCTGGTATACAGACTACAAATAGTTGCTATCGCGGGGATAGGAGTATGTATACGATAATATATTGTAGTAGTTGTAGCTTTTTGATTTGTGAAGATTATCAGTTGCAATATTTAGCACATCATCATAAATAGAATGAAAGATATCACGATGAGAGCTATTATTACTACCTCTATAATATTAACTCATTGTACTACTGCTTTCCAAAGTAGGGCCATACTTCAAAGGGAGAATACAATTTGCAATACACAAAAGTTAGTATCAACTCGGCTACGTTTAGTGGGAAATAATGCTTTAGAAGGGATAGGAAAACCGAGCAACCCGGGATGGGAAAGTGGATGATTGAATAGACTCACAGAGTGGGCTGATTCGTCTAATCCTAATCGTCCTATTATATGTGAGTATAATCCACAGGGACGATGGCTATGGACCCGGTGGCGTGGCACAGTACTAAAGGCAACATGGAAATCCGTGGTATTTGTAATGCTTCTAGGATTATCATTAGATTATACCTATTGCAAGAGGATGCAATTTGGCTAATTACAATTTATCATGGGAACTATTGAAACCCCCATCGACAACAACTTATTCAGCTGTTGGCAAAGTATGGGAGTATCAATTAACACTTAGTAAATCCGCCAGCTAGCAACTCTTCGAGCCTCCATGTTTGATATAGATGATTTCAGAGCGGGTAGAATGCCACTTGCATATGTACAGCTAGTACAAGTGCTGGTTGATTCATTAGTAGTGATATCTCCCTTGTTTGCATTATACCCAAAAGTCGGCATCCTGTCAATACCACTCGTGGGTCTGTTAACGCTATTCTTTAGAGGACTCTTGGCATTATCAAAATCATTCTTAGACCCATTTGGTGTGGAGGGATATGGTGAACAGTGTTTACATGTTGATGTGTTGATTAGTGAGATTAACTTTGGAACCTCTACGAGATGGTTAAATGCAGCTGGGTTTCTGCCAAGTCCTCCGACAAATGACAGTGATATCAATTAGTATAGAGAAGTTTATAGTAGTCTAAATGTTTCTCAACTTGTAACACAGTCATATACTTACTTAACTACCAACTAATACTAATCAATCAATCGATCAAATACCCATATGATGCCTAAAGATACTAAACTCTGAACTATCCTTCTTCTCCCTACTACAGCTGCCCCTTTATTACCAAGCATACCAATCATACGATCACCAACTAACCACACTTCAGACTCTTTACATCTCCAATCACAATCTAATTCAATAATCATACACTGAATCCATTTATCTTGTTCATGCCAACATTGTTTTGGACAATTCTGTTCTACACATTTGTTATACTGCTCACAAAACGAATCATTCCATTGGATACCATCACCGCTATTATTCTTAGAATTGATAATATGTGGTTTTGATATATCATTTAATGCTTTCAGTTCTTCACATGTTTCATCACCATTGAATTGACCTGAGCATTCTGAACACCGTAAGATTTGAGCTTCATCTTTGATATGTTTACCTAAACAGGTACCGAGGTTGAATGATTCAGATAGCAATATTCATAACTTTCATTATTGTAATCAACTTGATAAGCTTGCAATGATGGTATATAGGCGAGAACAATTGCTACTATCACTACCAAGAAAGGAGGAAAGGATTTAGAAGCCATTGTATGTCATTCAAGATTCGTGTACTGATATCTGATATCATCCCCCATATATACTCCCCCGCCTTTAGCCTTTTCATTCATCAACACAAAAATGCAGAGTGATTTACAATAGCGATCAAACGGGTATCACATGCACACTACCATTTGAGATAGATATGGCAAGTACCTAGGTTACCAAAGCTCTCCCACAAGGCGTTCGATCTACGCCTTGTTACTTACGTCTGCAGATTTTGCTCCTGTTCATTATCGTTATATGAGAAAGGATAACTAAATGCATAAGCATCTTAGACTTAGAAAATCTTATTATTAGCCTATTGTTGGCACTATTCTATTTCTCTAGATAAGCTGCTTCTACTTCGCCTTTCCCCAAACCAAATTACAATGCTTCACTATATTATATGCCATCTATAGTATGATATATGTAGTAATAACACCAACCAACCAATCAATCATCGACTTTGGGCGCAAGGGCAATGATCGTAAATCTCATCTCACTAGGATCCGCTTCCATCAACTGTTTAACAACACGACATGCATACGTCAATAGATTTTGTTGTGTAGTATCTCCATGACATATTGGACCATGTTCAACTCTACCATCTAACTCATATAACTTTCCATGGTTGTGTATGAATGATATAAAATGCAAATCTATACTTTCATCCAAGCTTGGTCTTGATGTTTGTCCTTCCTTTGTTGCATCTTCATGGTATGTTTCAATTGTTGTATCATTCTCTAATAGTATAGCTTTGTCAACTGGAGATAATGATGTTGGACAGTTTTTCATAAATGTATGCAGCCAAGATGATTTGCTGATACATGCCTCTCTTATTGTTTTAGGTACATTCATCAAAGCATGTAAGCTTGCAATTGTCCCACATGCATTCGATATACGTTGCTTTATATACCATACGCTACTATCTGCTTCTTCCGTTGACGACCCTGAACTATGTAATGATTTTGTATGCAACTCTCTTCGTTTCTCTGAAACTTTAGATGTCATTGGGAAAAGAACTACCACTGCCGATACTGGATGAGGTACCATATCAAGTGCCCATTGTTCTGTAGATAATACATCCGTAAATTCATGTAATGTTGTTTCAAAGCCGAGTTTAGATATGTATTGATTTAGAAGAGTTGGGTTTGATTCTAATGGAAACCATTTTTTCTCTTCTTGTGTTTTTTGGTCAGCCATCACACTAAAACTTCTAGTTCCAAAAGAGCCACCGCCGCTAGATATTGATGATGAAGTATATATGAAGTTAGATATGATAACAACTGCAAATAGGAGCGTACTTGACATATGAATACACGGCAACCGGCACTCTAGGTGTAGTACCTCTAGAGAGGTATTACCTACAATACTACTGAAATTGAAAGAACTTGACTGCAGTATCCTGAAGGATATAATACTATAAAATATTATCAATGATCTAACATCAGTATCAGCATACTTGCTCTTAGTACAGTCTTGTCAAGAGGGGAGAAGGATATGATAAGAAGCATATACCACTAACATATACTTCTAATATACTACTACTGCAACATGTCATCGTTTGGTTCTTTTGTGGGGCACAATTTCTTCTTCTCCGATACACTCGAATCTGATACTCGAAAACCATGCATGATATTTTCAATGCCAAAGATTATATTGCAAATACTTCATTTGGAAGATGACGGTGTTGGGAATAAGTTTGGTATACTTGTACCTTATTTAGAGTTTTGGATTGCAATGGTAATGGTAAGAGGTTATATCTCTTCTCGTCTACTTTACAGCATACATATCATTTAATGTTCTCTACTGACATCATCACATAATGTTCTCTACTCATCATACTGTTCTTTATTTTAGATGATTATGGCACTGGGAGTGATATTTAATTCATTAATCTCATGCATTATATATTACTTTATCATATTACCACAAAAACAAAGCAAGAAGGAGAGCAACAGCAACACACAATTACAAAACAATATCACGCCATATCTTATTGGGTACGGAGTTATAATGCCGATCTGTGTATTCTCTCCATACTATGGTTTGAGATATTTTTACATAAAGAATAAGATGATGAAATTCTTTGCTGGTATTGCACAATTAACTTCCTTCTTTAGATGTTCAGAAGCTATGTTTGGATTCCTACCGGAAGCTGTTGATGAATCTCTGACAAATCTTCTTATATACATGGCCTTCCCTATGGAGGTAAAGTTTGACAAAGACGGACCTATCAAGTCAACTTGGTCTCGGACCAAATATCTGTTCGTGAATTGGATAATGTACATATTCATCCTTGGAATGTACACGTCAATCCTATCAGCGTATGACTATGAACCATTTGAAAACAAAGAAGGACCGTCACTACTTGATATCAAATTTGGTACACTCTTTACTCGTGAACAACTCATCAATAATGCATTGATTGGTATACTATTTCAAATCTACTTGACGACATTTGGTTACGGTTTAAACTTCATTATCTCCTTATTGGGTTACCATCAAGCTCCATTCATGTTGAATCCAATCTTTGAGAGTTCGTCACCATCTGACTTTTGGGGGAAACGGTGGAATATGTCGATCCATGGGTTACTGAAACGAGGGGTATATAAACCTGTTAGAATTAGAATGAAAATGCCTCGCTTGGTGGCACTTGCAGCTGCATTTCTAGCATCGGGAGTCTTTCATGAGTGGTTATTGTCAGTAGTATTTTATCCAGACTACGATGATGGTTCGTGCTCACCAATATGCTACCAGGTTGGCTACGGACGGAACATATTATTCTTTGTCTGGAATGCCGTGTTGATCGGATTAGAGTATGCCATTGGAGGAGCGGCTATCTTCAAGCTATGCAGTAAGCATCTCCCGGTGACAATCATCAGCATATTGATAGTAATGACAGTAATGCCTGCCGCTCATTGGTTTACAAATGATTATGTCAGATCGGACTTTATGCATGATGTTCAAACGGGATTTCCCATGATAGTACGGGTAATAGATTAAGATGTTACCTAAGAATAAAGAGCTACTTAGATCTGAATGTTTAAATGGTCATACTATACTTTATTATCCATAAGTGCATCCAATATAATTGACATGGCAGCAACAACATTAATCGATGATCTGGATGGTATTTGGACCCAACTATTCAATAAACTTCTTATTACTTCCGGTATACCTGTACTTTCATATCCAAACACTATAGCAAGAGATTCTCTCATTTGTTGTAAGGCAGATGAGGGGTGTGTTCGATAGTCCCCTTTAAAAGTTAGAGCGTCAGGATGTAAGTCGATTCCAATGATGGATGGCTGGTCAGAAGGTGGTGTAGTGTCTATCATGGACGAAATCTTTTCTACAGCTTGATCCTCATATACCAAAGTTGGCCGGTACATTCTACCATGACTCTCTTGTTGATCTATAATTACCTTGTGGAAATTATCAATAGCATCGTTAAACTCTGACAATGTCTTGTCTTTCTCAATACCATTTGGTAGTACAATAACCACTTTAGAAAACAGAGAAGTTGAGTTGTCATCTTCGGACTTGTCATAACCATGAAGGAGCATCAAGATTCGGTGTAGATTAGCCACTTTTTCAATACATGCCACAATGAGAGGTGTCGTTTCTCTATCATGTGGTTGTGGCTGTATCTCATTTAAGGTATCACGTTGATCATTTGTTATCGAGCCGTCTAAAGTGGAAAGCCACCGGAATAGTAATGGTTGATGTCTGACTGTACACATTCTTGTTTTAACATCCAAATGCAAACATGTATCATTATCTCTATCCATGTTCTTCTTACTACTTTGCTCGACTAGCTGTACAGAAGGGTAGCAAGCATCAAGATTGTTTTGCATTGCTTTTCTTACTGGTTCTGTTGATATTGATACTCTCAATCTACTACTTTCATCAGTTGTTGAATCAACTCGTCTTCTCCAATAGCAAGGTAAAACAAACACTAATTCTATACAAAGTGCAGCACCCATGGAGTTTCTTATAATCATATGTATATGTTGTATAATCTTTTTAGCACTTAATTCTTCTTGTTGTTTCAATACTTGGTTTTGTTGTGTTGTATTCATTTTAGTATACTTTGATATAGGATCTAAAGTGAAATTGCAATGAAGTATACAACGTAATTTGATGGGTGAAATCAGTGGTGATGATAGACGTAGATATGTCCGTAGGAGTGGACCTATTGTTGGTATTAATGATTCATTGTGTATGTGTAAATGCATTGTACATATCGGTCCATCTTCTGGTAGACTAGGTGATGTTAACACTGCTCTACTTCTATTGTTATTGTTGCATTTACTGTTGTTGTTTGATGATACTACAATTTCATCTACTATCTCCTGTCGCTCTATACTAAATCCAAAGGGTGATAGATAATCAGTAATATCCTGTTCAAGACGATCAATAATGCCTGGATTTGTCAGTGTTGTTTCCACCATTGTTACTGCAAAGCAAAGCAATAGCGAGGTGTTCATAAGTACTTGAGCACAAACTCGATAAATTATGGGGAGAAATGGCGAGTAAACGAGCCTATGTAATGTTTCTTTGACGCGACTGAACCCAACTCTAGGTAGCGCTGCACGCATACTAAAAGCTGTGTATACATCAGTAGTAGTAGTCAAGACGGTGGCATCGTCTAAATATGTACAAATCACATGCACTTTTTGTCTAGGACATTATGAGCGATAACAATAAAGCAGATGAATCTTTGGAGCAACCACTCATATGCAATGACAAAGATAATAGCAACGATACATCTGATAATAATAATAATAAACTATCCATGATCAACTATAAAAACGTGGAACGACAAATTAGAGAATAATGATCATTTCATCTTTGCAATTAGGATATGTTTATGTGCATTTGTTGCATCATTATTTACATTACTATCAGCACCTCCAGGATCAGATAGTGGATGGACATTTCCTCATGCAGTATGGGTTTATGTCACTGGTATGGTAGTATTATTCTTCCCAACGTTAGATATGGCAAGCAGCATGAAGAAATCATTTCATCGACTTGTTGGTACTATCGTTGGTGCAGCGATTGGATTAGCAGTTGGTTTCTTATCATCACTTATTGGTTATGGAAGTAGAGGTCAAGCAGCATTTATTGGTATAATGATCGCTTTGCAAAGCTTTGCAATTCCTTTCTACTGCCATCAGAAAAAGTATACACCATATGGTCTTGTTTTGGGATTTATTACCATGGGCATGGCTTCATTAGCCTTTTATACACTAGAACCAGAGCCCTGGAGTATTGCAGTATGGAGATCTGTTAACATCATGATTGGTTGTCTTATTGCTGGTATATTCCCGTTTTTTATATATCCAAGGTCTATAGAAACCGTATTGGATACATCCATCGACAAGACGATGAAACATATGTCAAAAGCTATACAGCTATTATTGGAAATGGTTGTGATGGATGAATCGAGGCAGGATGAATCCAAATTAAGTCCAGTGTGGCATATGACAATGAATGGTGACGACGACGAAGTACATATGGCGTATGCAATGGCACATAGAAGTATGTTACCATTGGCAAAGTATGACCCATTTCTACGTGTTAAATATCGGGGTACAGAGCAGCTCTTACATTACCAAAAAGTTACCCAAACACAGCTCTTGAGATTAGGGCGACTCTCCTATTCAATAGTTATGTTAGATACATTAATTAGACACGGTATCCAGAATATAGACGGCTTTACTATTGATACAAAAGAAGGAGGAGATGATGAAGAGAGTCAGAAACAGCAAATGACCGTACTATTGAGTAACATATCACAGCGACTACAAACTATATTGGATAAAGATGAATCAGTTGAGAAAAGGAACGAGGCTGCCAACTTACTTTTATCTGAAAATGTATCGGTCATTCAAAAGACAAGAAGTTCTATTGTTATATCCACAACATCCAATTTTGCAAAAGATATAGATTTAGAGGCACTTAGCAATCTCCATGAGTTTTATAGTAAGGAAGATCTTGCTAATCAATTCTTATATTGTGTTGAGAATATCATTCTAAGAGCGGTGAGGCTTCACTTGACACTGACGAGAGATATAGTGGTTACAGAGGATAGTTTTGACGAATGCGAGGAACAACACGTTACACCAGAGCAGATGATGAATGTGGAGTAGTGTGGTCAAATAAGTGTTGTAACAATGTACATATCCATAACTATAACATACTCCACTGACACTTAATTCATAAGTTTATCAATAAATGCTAGTGTAAGATTCTTCATTCTCTTCCCCTCTGCCTGAGCATTTCCTCGAACAAACGAGCGTCATCACGATCTTTACTTTTCATTTCATTACTTGAAGCCTGAAATGCACGGAGTGTAATTGTTAGATCCTCTTTTGGTAGTAATTGATGTTTGTATATACCCATTAACATATCCATTGAGTCTTTATCGCCTGCACTTGCTGCTACCTTTACATGTTCAACACTCTTTTCAAAGTCATCATTTCTCCCATGTAATGATGCAAGATTTAAATGCGCTCGATATGATCCTTTCTTTGCAGATACTTCATAAAATTCAAATGCCTTTGATAAGTTCTGTTCCACCGCAAGACCCTCCTGATAACACTGCCCAATGTATGTATATCCTTGAGAATTGCCAAGTTCAGCTGCACGGATATACATTTCAAGCGCTTTTGTATTACTTTGCATCACTCTATCACCTGCTTGATACTTGAGGGCCAACTGAATGAATGCAATAGGATATTATTATTCTTCGTTAGCTTCCTCAGGCATTTGATTTCAGTATTCCCCGGCACCGGTGGTAGTCGACAGAAGGCACATAGCCCTGTTGGTTTAGATCGATCAACTTTAGTTTTCTCAACGTCTGTACACACTTCTTTGTAGATACATCCGTCACATATCATTTTCCCACAGCATAACCTAAACTTTGCTTCACTCATATCTATAGGAAGAGGAATCATACATATCGGGCACTCTTCTCTATCTGGGAAAGGTGCAAACAGATCGATATCTTTCGTTTCTTCTTTGGCAGTGAAAAGTAAATTGTCAAGCCGTGCCCCCAATTCTAATGTCGTCATGCTATTATGATTGATACGATAATACTACTGTATGATTAAGTAAACTTTTTTGCAAATATAGCTTGTCTAGCGTGCTTTGATTGATTTGATGATTATGATGATGTGAGATATCCTTGCGTATTAGATACTTCTTACCAAATCTTCTACTAGACTAATGTACTATTACGCTCTTTTAATACTAAGAGAATATAACAATATATTGACTATCGTATACTGTTGGATGGCAAGTATTGTACGATAAGTACGATATAAGTAAACTACAATCACTGATTTGCCTACATGTGTAATGTTTATCGTACCTTTTCTTGCGCGCCATTCATTTTGATTTTTCTTCAACTTCGTCATTGCCACACTCTCATATGTAACTCATAATATTATGAGCCCCTAATCTATTACGCCGTCTTACCCCCTCTCATATAATACCCAAGCGAAAGTGTAGTACAGTCGACTTAACAGGTCTAAAATCAATAATCAACATAGCAAAAATGAGGTACGACATATGATATGTTTACTTGCAATTTTTTTATTTGAAAAATATTATATTGTTGGTTACATGTGATTAATGTGATATGAGCAAAGTTTGGCATGGACTTGGTGGTTGGTATACACCATTGTTATGCAATGTAACCTCTGTGTATATCGTTTTAATATAGTATATGGTCTTTGTTTTATGCGGGGAAGCTTCCTGGTCTTTGATAACATCTCAATTTTCATATATCATACTTATCAGTATCAGATCTCACACAAATCTCTTGTTTCTCTTATGTCACACACACGACAAACCCACTATACATACACAACAATAACCCTACTATATCAACAAACAAAATAGCGGAGCAGCAGGAGCTTGGGGACGTGGTGCCCCGGTATCAAAACCAAGTAGTAGTAACGGAGAACGTCCTAAGTTAAACTTATCAAAAAAGACTGAACCTAAAGACAAGGAGAATAATAGTACATCATCACCACCAACAACAACACAAACAAAGGTAGAAGAAACTAAGAAGCCAGTTGAAAAACGTGGATGGGAAGTTAAACCTTCAAAGAGTACAGAATCAGCTACAGAGTCAAAGAAGGATATTGAAGAGAAGAAGGAAGAGAATAATGAACCAGCTTCCACGGCACCAGCTGTACGTAGCTTTGCAGCAATGGCAGCCAAGCCTGCTGCACCGCCACCAGTAGTTGATAAACCAGTACAATCGGAGCCTGAAAAAAAGAAGAAGGAAGATTCACCAACTAAAAAGAAGGAGAAGGATGATAAGAAAGATAATACAACAACTGAATCATCTAATAACAACAAAGATGGCGGTGAAAAGAAACATCGTAGGGATAGGAGAGGAGAACGTAGTAAGCCGAGAGAACCAATGGTTATGAATAGTCGTGCTGCCATGTTGGGTGATGCTGAGGCACCCAAGAAGGAGGTAAGTGATGGATATTTGTTATGTCTCTTGTTGTATTTGGACACATGAATACAAACTTTTTTTCTAACACATATGCACCCTTTTTCTATATACTAATAACCCCAATCTAAAAACAATAGGAACTAGTTCCAAAGGAAAGTGAACGACATGTTCGTGATCGACGATCCGATAACAGGAGAGATAATAACCGTGGTCCACCACCCGTAATTAATGAACGATTTGCAAAGCTAGCCGAGGAAGAGAAGGAGAAGAATTTAGATCGTGACTTTCGTCGTCGTGATAACAATGGTTCTGATAATAATAACAGCAGGGATAGAGATAGGGGACCACCACCCATGCAGACTAATTCAAGATTTGCAGCCGCTGCCGATGCTGATCGAAGTGTACCCCGTGGCTTTGATAGGAATAGTGATAATGGTCCACCGCCAATTGCAACTAATTCACGATTTGCAGCCGTGGCTGCTGATAATGACGCTGAACGTGCAGCACGAGACGTACAACGTGCTGAACGGGAGGCAAATCGTGGTCCACCGCCTATTCAGACTAATTCCAGATTTGCCGCTGTGGCCGCTGATAATGATGCCGAACGTGCCAATAGGGAAATGGAACGTGCCGAGCGAAGTGGTGGAGATAATAGATTTGGACGGAATGACGGCCCGCCGCCCATGCAGACTAACTCACGATTTGCAGCGGCTGCGGATGCTCATCAACGGGAGAATGAGAATAGAGATCGTGAACGTGGTGAACGAATGGGTGGTGGCGGCGGCAGTGGAGATAGGTTTGGACGACGTAATGACAATGCAGGACCACCACCCATGCAGACTGGACGTTTTGCTAATTTGGTACAGGATGATGAAGATTATGTACCTGCCGAGGTACGTAATCAGAGGTTACAAGAACGTAAGATGGAAGAGCAAGAAGGTGGAGGACGGTTTGGAGGCCAAGATGGAGGACGCTTTGGTCGTCCTGATGATGATCGTGGAGCAGGAAGTCGATTCGGTGGACGTGATCAACAACGCGGTGGTAATAGATATGGAAGAGGTAATAATGATGGTGGAGAAGTTCAATTGCCAACACAACCTAGGTGGAAGACGGAAGCAGAGAATCAATCTGCTCAAGAGGATGCCTTTCCACCCCTTGGTGGTAGTAAGAAGAGCAATGTTGCTGGAATCCTTGCTCCTAAAGGTCGTGATGAAGTGGTCCAAGCACCAGTTGAGGCTCCACTCACCCTTCCCGGAGAGGATGAGGCTGCTGCCAAGGCTAGGATAGAAAAGAAGAAGAAGGAGGATGGTAAGTTGTTTGTGTACTAAATATTGATCTTTCTTTCTTTCTCTTGGTAAACACACTCACAACATTCTTTCTTCCTAAACACACTTACTCACAACACAGAGGAGAAGAAGGCATTAGAGAAGGCTGCCGCCGAGGAGGCTGCGGCTAAACAAGCGGAGGCTGAGAAGGCTGCCGCTGAAGAGGCTGCCAAGGCCGCAGCCGTAGAATCAAAACTGCTAGATGAATTTATTAGTGGTAATAAACTTGGAGAGGACTTGCAAGCATGGTGTAGTGAACAAGGCACAGTATTGCCCACTGTTGAGAAGTTAATCTTCCACCTCCTTTGTGAGAAGGAACAGAAGAATCCTGACCCTGAGTGTGCCTGGGCTGAAGCTGAGAAGTTTGGAGCTGCTCTTGTATCACTCGTAGAAGACGATGCTGATGGCCAGATGCAGGTACTGTGGGCTATTCAAAAGTATTGTGACACCCAAGGCTTTCCCAAAATCAATGACGAGTACTTGGTACAAGCCATGTTCCGTGCCATGTATAAGTTTGACCTCGCCGAGCCTGGTGCATTCGACTTGTGGAAGGAAGATGAAAGTGAGGCGAATGAAAAGGGTAAAATGAAGGCTGTCATTCAGACCATGGATTGGTTTACATGGTTGGAAGAGGATGATGACGATGAGGAAGAAGAATACGAAGAAGAAGAGGAATAGAGTATGCATGTTTTAAAACGTATTTGGGGGCAATAGCAATGGGGAAGAGTGAGATATAGATGTGGATAGCTAAGAAGAGCTGGATTAATAAGCTTGCTATTTAGTAGTTAGAAGTATATGTGCAAAAGCGTATGTCCTAAGCCTTTGGCTCTCCTCTCAACTCTTTAGAAGTTACACCTTTGGTTGTGGCATGTAGATTGGTGTCTGGAGCAGCGAGGAAGGAGGACTGAGTAACTAACAGCCCTAAAACCTGTTCCACGCTAGACTTTGGGTTAAGACTTGGATTTGAAAATGGCATATTGGCATTGCACTGGTTTGTGTCTGTTGCTGGCTTATTGCATCTCGAGCACTCCTTACTCTTACTCTCACCACAGTACCATTTATGACAACTTGAACATGACTTGGCCTTATGAGTGTGAGGTTTTCCACAGCATAGATGCACCGGAACAACTCGTGAACAATAAGGTGATGGGTCTTCAAGAGCACTTATCTTCTTCGAATTACTATTTCCCATCTCGTAATGTGTATGTATTATTATTTGTGTGTATATCAGTTGGGAGACTGAGTGAATTGCGCATTATGGGATAGGCTAGTACTATCCGTGCATGCTAAATGGTCTTGGCCTTACCAAAGAGACGTGCTCCATATCAATATCATATCCTAGACAAACCTCATTAGTCTTAGCTTTCTCAAAAGTCCTGATCTTGATCTGATTACACTTGGAAAGACGAGGATCTTGCTTTCTCAAAAATGGGTCCTGGTCTTGATCTGGTCAAGACACGATTTTCACCTCTCGTGTCACCTCCATTGCTCTACTAACCTCATATAGCATATGCTCCCCATGATATTGCAGTACATTGCAGCATAACAACCGAATACTATAGCATGTTTGATTTGGAAGATATGTCCTATATCAACTCCGCTCCACTTCTCAAGACTGGTCTAAGAGGCAGCTCTACTAAATGGAGTCAACGCCTGACAAACGAAAGATATGCCAACAATCAGATACATAACCGTATACTACCCGTCGAGAATGAACATGATAATGTGAACAGCAGCGAGTATAGTAATAATGGTTATCCAATGATATACGTTGTTGTTGCAGTACCAATGATATTTGTCGGGATGTGCATCTTATTATTAGTTTGGAAGACCCCCTCGTCCAAGAATTGCAAGGTGGCATCTATAACATGTTGTTGCAACCGGCAAGAAGAAGAAGAAGACGAAGATCAATAGTCATGTGGTGGCGGAGGTCCAAATTGCTGTCATTAAACTGACCAACCATAGGTGCCATGATATGATAATGAGGTTTTGTCCTCCCAAATTATTTGGCCCAAATCTTAGCAAGTCCGCCGAGTTCATTAATCTACATTTAATCAATCACTACCACTGTCAACTTGTTCTTAACCTAAAACTCGGGCATTTTCTCTATCCTTACTCCCCATCGCATCGCTTGAGGCTTGAAATTCACGGAGTATTTGTGTCAAATCCTCTTTTGACATTTGTTTATCCCTGTATGCTTTCACTAAAGTATCCATTGAATATTTATCACCTGCACTTGCCGCCACTCTCCAATGTTTGAAACTCTTCTTAAGATCCCCATTTCTCTGATACAACCCAGTTAGATATGTATGGGCTCGGACTGATCCTTTCTTTGCGGCAACTTCCCAAAATTCCACTGCTTTCGACATTTCTTCTTCCTTATAATGATATCCTATGTGCACAAATGCCTTAGCATTACCAAGTTCAGCAGCACGGATGAGCATTTCTAGTGATTTTGTGTCACTCTGAAACGCATCTTCCCCTCGTTTGTAATGATCGGCCATTCTCATGAATGCACCAGGATTATTCTTTTTCATTAACTTTTTTAGTGCTTTGGTCACTTTTGTGGGGGTTGGCTGACAACAGAAGGCACATTTCATCTCATGAATCGGTACTCCATTCATAAAATCGGTCATACACACCAAGATGCACCTTTTTTGTCCCTATCTGTTAGCATGTGTTTATAGGCACATCCACCGCATATCTGTTTCCCACAACATGACATAAATACAGTTTCTGTTTCATTTATATGAAACGGAATAAGACATATTGGACACTCCTCTCTTTCCGCGATGATGATAGGTGCAAATAGATCAATGTCAGCTGTTTCTGCCTGAGCAATAGAAAGTAAGCTGTCAAGCCGTGCCTCTAATTCTAATGATACCATTTGCTCATTGATTTGTTAAAGTAGTAGTATGTGGGTGATTTGCAATGTTGAATATGTTGTGCAATGTTATGTTTAAAACCTCATTATTACTACTTAACTCCTCGGACGACACTACTACTTTATTGATACTTAATATGCTTTTGTGCTATATATCCCATCCAACACTTGATGCCTATGCTCCGCCTTACTTCATTCACCCTACTTCACCATAGCATAGAATTTAACTTTTGCCGATACTCTCATAAGAGGATACCGCAAAGTAAGAATTAAGTAAGATGACGAAGTAATATCGATCATAAAAGCAGTTTGTATACCGAGGCTATTGTTATTTGATCAGACTTTAATATATCAACATGAGTAATTGCACCGTCATCCCCGTCCCTGCGTTAGAGGACAATTATATGTACCTAATGTAAGTTAACTTTTGATCTCTTGGAATGAGGATGGTTTGTTGCATTGTTACACTCATTGATGGTTTTTCAATGAGGATGGACGGTACTATGTTCATGATCTAAAGAAATGTATAATACATGGTATAAAAACAGCTTTCTAACCTATCCATCCATAATTTGCCTATCAAACAAACATCAGTATTGATAATAAAAGTAAGAAGGCAGCAGTAGTAGATCCTGTTGATGTGGAAGCCATTCAAAAAGCAGCAAAAGATAATGACGCCGAAATTACAACAATCTTAACAACTCATAGTCATTGGGATCATGCCGGTGGTAATCTACAATTAGTTAAGGAATGTTCAACAATTGATAGTGTGTTTGGTGGATTAAAAGATGAGGTGCCAGGAGTCACACATGAAGTAGGAGATGGTGATTCTTTGATGATAGGAAATGGAACATATGTTAAGGTTCTCTTTACTCCATGCCATACGCCTGGACATGTTTGTTATTATGTTGACAATGCACATGTCTTTACCGGAGATACTATGTTCGTTTCTGGTGCTGGGAACTTTAACACTGGTACACCTGAGCAAATGACAAAGGCATTTGATAAGATATTGGGATTACCAGACGATACGGTAAGTATTGCATTAGTTGTATTAAAGATGCAAAATATTTGCCAGATTTCTATCCATTCACCTCTCCACATATCAACATAGAATGTTTGGGTAGGACACGAGTATACAGCAAAGAATTGTGCATTTGCATGCTTCTGTGAACCAAAGAATGTAGATATACAGAAACGATTAGAGTGGGCAACGGAGCGAGGTAGTATTCATAATGGTCAAAAAGGAACAGTCCCTAGTACAATTGCAAAAGAGAAAGCATGCAATCCGTTTGCTAGGATAGACCAGCTTTCTGTAATGGAGTTTTGTGGTCCCTGTGATGATAGAGCGGAGCGTATGAGATTAGTACGGAAGGGAAAGGACGATTGGGGTAGAAGCAAATGACAGTTATCATTTTGGGGTGCACTGAATACAGCACGAGTGTTTGCATCAACATGGTATCGGAATATTAGTTGTTAGCTTTAAGAGTAGATATTAGGATTAAGGTTTGGTATCATACTACTTATCGTCACCTGTTGTTTTTGTCACTGCAATATCAGTCAACGAATGAGAAGCACTGCCTCTATCATCTGGACGTTGCTGAGATTCATGTTGCTTCCATGCAATACCATAAATAACTTGAGCCGATGCAACGATACCCTCACTAGGATCATCTTGCTCAGCTGGATACAACTCTCTATATAAACAAGCGGCACTAAGAAATGTACCCAGCCCTACTCGTTCCCGTCTATTCATACATGCATTACCCTCACCCATCCTTTGCAAATGTTCCATCAATACCATGGCATTTGGATAACCTTATGTTGCAAGAAGAAGAATATATTATGTGAGGAAGATATCAAATAAACACATCAATAATCAATAGTATACAAACTAACTCACCAATGTTTATATCATCAATATCAATTGTTGGTAGCTGAAACTTCGTCCCAGTTAATAAACTACCGATATTGGACAAGTCTACATATGGTCCGACATGTGTTGATACACCACCGGTCCGTTCTAACTCTGCCAATACCAATGAAGAACGTAATTCTGGCAATGTATTGCCACCGGGCAAGGCAAATAGTAAACACCCATCAGGTTTAAGTATACGTTCAATCTCGGATAGTAAATATGGCAAATCATTAACCCAATGGAATGTCATTGAACTCATTACCAAGTCGAAGGTGTCATCGGGAAATGGCAATGGTGTTTTGTTATTGTCAATATCTGAATGTAACTTGAATGTTTCACAAATATTCTTCTTAGAATCCTCAGTTTCAACATTCATTTCCGAGAAGGCATCATCTCGATGTAACATTGACGGACTTGAATCAATTTGTACTAACTTTCGTACACCTCCTCGTGCACCCATATATTCTACATTAGCTTCGGAAGAATCTAACATCAATTCATCTTCGTCGTCTCCACATCCATCAATCAAGGCATCATGGATGTAACTATCAACACCGTTACCAATCTCTAATGCCAATGGGAATCCATCTGTTCTAGTACCATGGGTATTTATATCATCTAATCGTTCAACTAATCGGTTTGCTACCTCCTTGTGGAAGTAATCATAGGGTAGTATTGGTTTTGTAATGTTTTCATGTGGAGTAGATGATGTTTGTTGGTGGTGTTGAATGTAATGATTGTAATACTGTTTACATGATTCTGCGGCACGAGATCTTTGTTTCAACTTTACTGATGTATTAAATGGTGTACTCTCTGCTTCATTATTACCACTGCTGCTACTGAAATGTCTACATGAATACTTGTGCACATCATGTGTCATTAAATTTCTATTCTTGCAATTTTGTTGGTCATTGTTCTCCTGCCACCCGAAACAGCCATATCGTTGAGGAGTAGTAGATACATATCTCGATACTTTGCAGTACCTCGATATGGTATTAGCGGAGCTGCTATAACCTCGGCGTATCATCTTTATCCTACTAGAGGGAGAGTAAAGAGATAGAATTAGAAATTAGAAAGCAAGATAAATTTATTATGATATATTGGAAAACTCTATTTTGGATATGAGTATCAAGAATGAGTGGAAAACGGAATCAGTAAAGTATGGACTACATCTGTCTTGTTATTATAACAACTTGCGTCTATATGATATTCCTTCCTAGTGCCGCCTAGGCTATGGCTGCATTAAACGCACGTGCGTCATCCCGATCTTTACTCTTCATTTCATCATTCGATGCCTGGAATGCCTGGAGTGTTTGAGTCAATTGCTCTTTTGATAGTAGCTTCTCTTTATATGCCATCATTAAACCGTCCACTGCTTCTTGGCTACCTGCGCTTGCAAGTACTCGTAAATGTTTGATACTTTCATCCATCTTCTCATTCTCCCCGTGAAACCCAGCAAGCATGACATGCGCAAACACCGATTGTTTCTTTGCAGCTACTTCATAAAATTCTATTGCTTTGGACTTATTTTGTTCCACTACAGTGCCTTCAATGTAATAATGACCAATCATTCCGTATGCTCGAGCACTATCCCCAAGTTCCGCTGCACGGATGTACATTTCAAGTGCCCTTGTATCACTTTGTATAACACCCCCTCCTCTTTTGTAATGGGTACTCATTTGTATAAATGATTGGATATTATTCTTCTTCATTAGCTTTTTCAATGCTTTTATACGATTCGTCGGTGATGACTGACAACAGAAGGCACATTTAATATCATGCTTTTGGACCCCTTTCTCCCTATCTCTTTTTATCTCACTTATCGTCTGTTTGTACCTGCAACCAATACATATTCGTTTTCCACAGCATACCATGAATTGAATTTCATCCTCTTTTAAAGGAAGCGGAATAAGACATATCGGGCACTCGTCTCTTTCTGTGATGGGTGCAAATAGATTGATATCTGCCGTCTCTGTTTGAACAGTTGCAAGTACATTGTCAAGCCGTGCCTCCAATTCTGATGATACCATATTCTACTTAACAATTGATATTATTATACCGCTATAATACTCTCTTTCTATCCTAATAATCGATGGTGAGGAAGCCGGAACTTCATAGTTTGTTTTTGAATGTATGTAGTAAGTATCGCGGACGCCAGTTACCTCCTATTATTTAACTATAACACCGCAGGATAATAAAGGAATACCACCACTTAGTAAAATAAACACTTTATATATATTCACCATTCATACATATCATCATTCAGCGAGCAATTACAAACATTCCACATGTAAGCAAATCCTTCTTTTTCTTAACCGGTTTTATTCTCTCCGGTTCGACCGTATTTTTTCCAGTTTTACTTGCAAACCTCAAATCAAAAAGAATGGCGGCTCCCAATAGCGGCACGCCCGCTACCAACAGATCAACACGTGCCTCCAATAGAAGTAACAGTAAAAATACACCTCCAGATAGTGCCGGCAGCGGTGGTAGTACCCGATCCACGCGCCGTTCGAAACGTAACTCACCATCATCAACTGATGAGGTTCAACAAGCTAAGAAAGTTCAAGCAGTGGTTCAGACAAGTAATACTACTACTAAATCCAATACTAAATCTACAAGTATAGCAGCATCATTATCAAAAGAAGATGGTGTACATATGAACACATTAAATATTGATAGTAGTGCCGACTCTAATAAAAAAGAAGTTCCGCCAGATAATAAAAGTAAGGCAGTTAAGAGCAATGACGATGACAATGATGTAGTAATGAAAGACAGCTCCACAGCTACCACCACTAATAACACTAACTTAAAACAATCTCCTCAACCTACTGCACAACAACCACCTACACAACAACAAAGCAAACCAACAATAGTAAAATTAGCAAATGGTGAAAAAATAATTACCAATGACAATTATACTACCATGAAATCATCAAATGACTTGTCAATGGCTGCTAATAAAATTGTTGGTGTTAGTAATAGTATGATACCCAAGGTTCCCATTGCCAATACTACAGCTGGCGCCGCTGGTGTGGGTATGGGTGGTGTTAGCTCAGTGGCCGCGGGTTCAACACAAAATACTATCGCAACAAAACCAACACAAACTAAATCATTCTCACTACAACTAGCAATAGGCCCGACCGAAACCAAACGTGTCTTAACTGCCTCTAAATCATTTAATATTGAAATTAATAAATTACAAGAAATAAATGAAAAGAAACGATTGGATTATTATGCTATGAAGGATAGAAGTGTGAATGAGGATGGAAGTGCAATGGCAAAGGATAAAGAAGAGGATAAGAATAGTGATACCAAGAAGGGTGATGTTAAGGAGGAGGGTGCAAAGAAGGAATCACCAAGTACAACAGCAGCAGTGGCAATGGAAGAAGATAAGAAACAGCCAGCAGCAGCACCCACACCAACAACGACTGAAGTAGCAAAACCAAAGAAGAAACAGCCACCAATGATTGTACACTCCCCACCAGCACGTGAGGAACCAATTAAACCCAAAGGTAGCAAAAAGAAGAGCAGTGAACCAGTCATACCAAAAGCTGCCCCGTCTAAACCCCCACCGCCTGTGATTTCCAAGCCACTACCATCAGTTACATCATCCTCCAATAACAAAGAAGAAGAAAAAGAAGAATATGATCCATCAATAATACCACCACTCCGTACACTCTTACTACCAGCTGCCAAATCTGCCGCTACAGGTGGGGCATCCATAGATGGAAATTTATTACTCAAATCTTTATTATCAAGTATGGAAAATAATAATATATCCGAAAAGGAAATGCAGAGTACATTAGTATTCTTTTTGGATGCTGATAAGAGTACTAAGCTATTGGCTGCTTTTGATATATTGGGTGTTGATAATATGGAAGAGGAGTCAACTAAAGCTGCTGGTAGTAAGGGAGGAAGAAGTGTGGCAGTACCAAAGATGGCAGGAGGCGTCAGTAAAGAAGAAGAATCATCATCAAAGTTGGTTAACAAAGAAGGATTAATATCATTATTCACATCCTTCCTAACGGCAATATCAACATCGGTACATAATATCAACACTTCCTCCAAGGATGGACAGGTACTATCAAGTGAAACTACACAAGAAATATTAGAGGTAGCAACCTTTGCTTCTGATAATTTAATTGACTTTGCAACGAAACAAGGATCAGTTCAGAGTGCATCATTTGATATTTTTGGTCAATGGTATAATTCAGGTGGGTTTAGTTTGGTACCGTGGTTGGAATTGATTGATTTGAGTAAATGGGATTATACTGGTATTGTTGGCGAGAGTATTGGCAGTACCAGTGCTACGAGTACTACAGCGAATACTACTACATCGGCAGCGGCATTGTCTGCAACAGCGGCAACTCAGCAGACGTTATCGAATAAAAAGGCAAGGATACAGCAGCAAGAACCATTCACGCCAGGTATAGGAGGAATGAATGAACCAATTGGTAGTCCAAGTACGTTATTTGCTCAGGGTGCCAATATCTTGGGACCAACTCCCAACAGGGACCAGTCAATGAGTCGTACTACCACTACCACCGCCACGACAGCAAATGATGGTAGGAATGTCCAATCATTCTCGGGTATGTTTGGTGCACAGATGGATGAATCACGTACGGTCGTTTCCTTTGACTTTTCAGGTTCATCTCCTACCAATAATAACAACAACCTCCCAGGTAACAACAATACCATCAATCCACCATCATCATTCCATATTGACATTACTGAAGAAAATCTAATAATGTTACGTAACCTCGTCCGACGTACCGGATTCGCCTCATTAACACCCCAACATGTTGAATCATTAATGATGAAACATGCACGTAAAACGAAACACAAGTATGGTGAAACTCTCTACATTATATCACGATCACAATTTGGTAAATTTATACGTGAAATAATACCCAAGGAATCATCGAAGCATTTTGATAATGTTGAAATTGAGAACTTTTCAAATTACTTTACAAATTTCTTTACCTGCTTTGATTATAGTTGGAGTGAATTAAATAAGGATGAGGTGAATGCTAAGGAGTTGTTGGTGGGATTTTCATTTCTATTTGCGGGGAATAAGTCAAGTAAGTTAGCTGCCGCATATGAAATGTTAGATGTTGATCGGGTGGGATACTTGACACAACGTGGATTGATGCAGTATCTACGGAGCTACTTAACTATGTTAGCTGGTATATCATTATTAAGTTCGAATAAGAAGACTACCACACAGATACGTAAGGGATTAATGTCAACGAAGCGTGATGATGCCTTCTTGGCTGTCGAGAATGGTGCCAAGTGGACATTATCACATTTTACCAAGGCATTTGAACAGGATAATATGAATATCTCGACTTATCGTGGTAATCGGAATAATAATGTTACATTTGAGGACTTTGCAAAGTGGTATACCGAGGGTGGATATACTGTCGCTCCGTGGTTGGAGTTGTTGGATTTACAAAAGTTCTTATCATTAATTGGTAACGAGTCTTCGACGAAGAATTATCCACCGGATCCTGTTGATCAATCCCTTGCTGAGGTACTGTTCACCTTCCCATTGGCCAACAAGCGTAGCCTGGTAGTGTTGCGTGATGATGCACACTATGTTCAGTCAGTGGTGAATGAATTAGGACTACTATCATTAACAAGTGAAGATATATGGAGTGTCTTATACAGCGACCTTTCCAAGAGCACCGCCGAGGGTGGACTAATCAAGCCTGGCAAGAAGAAGAGTATACGGATGGAGGTGGATCAAATGACATTTGTCAACTGTATGATGCGTATCCTCAACGGGACAGGCAAGATGAAGCACAACTCATCATGGACCGACTTTTCACCTGAGGAGACCCTCAAGAACTTTTACCTCAGTTTCGACTTGACCGAAACGAAGCAAGTGCCATTGAATCAGCTTATGGGTGGCCTTACGCTGCTTTGTGGAGGGAAGAAGAGTAGCAAGTTAATGTTCTCCTTCAACTTGTTTGGCGGAGATGAAGTATGCAAGGATGAAGGAAGGAGGAAGGCCGCCCTGGTACAAAACGATATCTTCCTCTTCTTCCGATCATTCCTAATTGTCATGTTTTCATGCTGCAATCAGAGCTTGAGTTTGACTGCCGATGCGGTAACTCAGTACATATCTGATACAGCCAAATCAGTGGCAGATGATGTTATGGCATATTGGAAGGCCAAGAAGGTGAATAAGGTGACATTTGAAAACTTTAGCGAGTGGTACAACGAGGGAGGGTTTGAAACGGCACCATGGCTCGAGTTATTGGATCTGAATAAGTGGGTGCTTGCCGATCAAATTGAGCAGCAGGAACCTCTATCTCAAGAACAAAAGGCTGTGCCACCATCTGCTGTTCCTCCTACGCCGGCAGTGAAAGCAGCCCAAGGCAGAAACATTGCCGGAGCAGAGGGGACTGGACTAACACCTGGTCGTGAAACAATCAAGGCTCTGTTAGAAACTCCCGGAAAGGCCAAGGCCTCTCCGCCAAACTTTGGTGCAGGTGATGATCATCTCTTCGACTTGGATATGTCTGCAGTTGATGCCGAGGTTGATGAAATGGTAAGTAATGAGTTGATATACTTTCAGTAGTTTACACTTCAATTCTTGGTCTAACAAATATATCTTTTTTCTGTACAATTCAACAGGATTTCAAGCTCCTAGAATCTTCTCCTACACAAGGTCATGCCCAAAACATTAACTACGCTGACCCTGCCCCAATAGCAGCTCAACCTCCTCCGGCGGCAGCGGCGGCTAATCCAAGCAAGGCAGCTGAGTCACATAATGCTCTCAAGTTCAATCTACTAACTCACGATCAGTTTGGAGGGTATATGATCTCAATTAATCCAAATCAAGTACAGTTACTGCATAGAATAGTTACCCAAACGGGTCTGTATCAGTATGATGGACCAACAGTGAGTAGGCTTGTCCTTTATGACAGTAAATCTCGTCGGCATCCCACCATGACGAAAAAGGCATTCCAAGCAGCAATGAAACGAGTCTTTGATCATACAACAAGCAGTTTGGCCGCACCCTTATCCAGTTCAATACAACAAGAACTCACTGCCTTTACGGACAAACTTTTTACCATGTTTGCTAATCCAAAGACAAACAAAGTGAATGGTGTTGCATTGGCTTGTGGATTCACAGTACTATGCAATGGGCGGAAGAGTGACAAGTTAGAACACATCTTTGAACTGCTTGATGAAGATAAGGATACGTGGGTATCCCAAGACGAGATTGCAAAGTTTATCCAATCATTCCTCATTATGCTAATGAGTGTATCATCATCATTCACTCATTTATATGGCGGTGCTTGTAGTAATGATAGTGCCGCTATAACACAGACCATTGATGCAGGATCAGATTGGGCCACATCACAGGTTTTTGATGCATTGAAACCAAAGAATGGTTCAATTTGCTTTGACGACTTTGCTGATTGGTATACAAAGGGTGGATATCAAAGTATGCCTTGGTTAGAGTTATTGGATCTAAGAAAGTGGGTTATATCTGCATGAGCTAGTAGAGGGATATGTTTAGTCCGAGTACCATTCATTCATTTGATGATTTACTGTATTGTATTATAGTTTAGCTATTTCGTATTAAACGTAAAGCAGAACCGAAGATATTAATTGCAAGATTAACCAAAATCTAGTATATAAATATGACATGATTGCACTATATGATATTCCTCCCAACAAGAATGTCACCTAGGCTATGCAGTAATGACCTTTAGCCCTTGCAGCTCTGGCATCATCCCTCTCCTTACTCTTCATTAGATCATTTGAAGCCTGATATGAACGGAGGATCTGTGTTAGTTCCTCTTTCGATAGTAACTTATCTCTGTAGAGATTCATCAACGTATCCATAGATCTTTGGCATCCTGCGCTTGCAGCTACCTTCCTATGTTCAATACTCTTTTGGGTACTCAAATGCTCTTGGCCTATTTGTTTCCACTACGTTACCGTCTCTATAATGAGCTGCTATTAGTGTATAAGCTTGAGCATTACCAAGTTCAACAGCTATACGCATTTCAAGTGCTTTTGTATTACTTTGCATCACTTTATCCCCCGATTGATGATGAGTAGCCATTAGAAGAAAGGCATAGGTATTATTCTTCTTCATTAGTTTTTTGAGTGCTTTAATATCATTCTTACCCCTGGGCGTTGGTTGACAACAATAGAAACACTTTAGCTCACGAATCTCATGGTTCGGTACTCCTTGATCTCTTTTCATTATCATTTGTTTATAGATGCATCCATTGCATATACGTTTCCCACAGCATACTTCAAATATAGTTTCTTCTTCAGTTACAGGAAGTGGAAGCATACATATAGGGCACTCTTCTTTCTCTAAGATGGGTGCAAATAGATCAATATCTACCGTCTCTTCTTGTGCAGAGGCAAGTATGTTATCAAGCCGTGATATTATAATGAGGCTTTGAAATGGGAAGATGTTTCAATAATAATTTACTAATGACGCCATGCAATGGCAATACTAATAACCCGGTATCAATGATAATGATATGTGTAATATGTTGCACTAATATATTAGGCCTTAATACTAATATACCTCACACAAGTTGATTATAGATACAGTAAGGTGCATATCTTGATAATGTGGTTGGGTTATTTAGAGGATTATATGTGCACTCCACACTGACTCAAAACTTTTTTCAAAAACCAATCACGTCGATAACTTAATGCAACACCAGGTAACAGGTAGTAGATGATATATACGCACTTCAGATGCGAGAGGAGAGTAATAAAAGTTGTTATTGTGACATAATAATGTAGTAGTGCCGGTTCGTATAAATGTAGAAAAAGTACAATAAATAATCTAATACGGTTAAAGTACGCTAAGTGAATTACGACGGCTGTGGCTCCTCCACTAGTCTCCCTACTTCTTTTACCACAACATCCTTAGACATAGCATATCTGTCGTCGGCATGATTGAGGTAGTACTAAACGATCGTCTAGGCAAGAAGGTAAGAAGTAGTAGTATGTCCACATCATCTTTCTTTCCATCAGTTTTTTTTATTAGTTTCTCGTACTTACTGTGCTCTTCGTCTACTGATTTGTTGTTGCCATATTTCTCACAGGTTAGAGTAAAGTGTAATGAAGATGATACTATTGGCGATCTGAAAAAGTTGGCAGCTGCACAATTAGGTACACGTCCAGAGAAGTTACGAATACAAAAATGGTATACTATATATAAAGATCATATAACATTGGAAGATTATGAGATACATGATGGTATGGGGTTGGAATTGTAAGTTCTGTTGATGTGGTTTGTGTTGTGTATGTTTTGTACATTCATGTGATTGTTTTTGCAATTTGATGTGTTAGTGCTATACCTATTGTATCTCTTTGACGACACAACTATCTGATAATATTGCCATCTCTTTCATACCTCCATTGTTAATTCAGGTATTACAATTGAGGTCCTTGCATTATGTACATATATTGTTTATCTTCCAATAACAAACCAACATCAAAAGCAATAATACGGATAAAAGTTAAGATATGAATTGAGTTGAGTAATCGCCTAAAGGAGATGGTTATAAGAGGTCACATCAAAAGACTGGATAGGGTTTGATAATTATATCCGGCTAAGGTATTAGAAAGAGACAGATTCTGGAACGGTTTAGGTTGGTAGTGGCTGATCAGCGCTTGGTATGCTACTTCTTTTAAAACAACATCTAGGAATGGAAACTAATGGAAACATCGTCTTTACTTTAAACTGAGAGTACTTAATTAGTCAAAGAACGAATGAGGGAAGTTACGGAAGTGATAATCATCTCCTCTGTATCTTGGTCTTTTCCTTAGTGCCCTTTTCTTCTTCTTGTTCAACTTGTTTGACCTTGGCCTCTTCTTATTGGTAGAAGGAGGAGGCATATCATCATCGTCTTCCTCATCACTGTCTGAAGAATCATCATTTTGATTGTTGAATGGGGTTGCTTCCCACTCCTCAACATCCTCCATGTATACTGCAGCATCATCTTTCGATAGTTTCATGTATTCTTTACGATTCTCCTCATATTCCAATCTAGCAATGGCTTTGTCTAGTCCTTGTACTGCAGCTCTTAATGCTACAGAATGTGGTGATAGGATGACATCATTGGGTGGGAGGGGAGTTGTTGGTATCTGTGTTACGAGATGGTATTTGAGAGCTTGGAGTTCAGCTCTATCTTGCTTGAAGTGTTCTGGCTGATAATCTAACGATTCGTCGTCTGATGAGGAGGGAGCTGTGTCGTCTTGTTCCGGGAAGAAGCCGGCCACGTCAATGTATGAGACTTGCTTCTTTCTAACAAATGATAGCTTCCCGAATACCTTCTTGATGTTTGAGCTGGACTTTGATGGTTTCTGTACTGATTGTTTCAACTTACGGTCGAGTGTCTTCTTGGCTAAGTAGTCCTTGACATCCTGTTCATGATCCGAATCGTCATTCCCGAATACGGCCTTGTCGTGATGGTTTGTTACTCTATCTTTCCTGTTACCTCTGGTGGTGATATCTTTGTCACCACTATCCTCATTATCCGAATCACTACTGCTATCATTGTTAATGCTATCAAATATTCTTTCCCGTCTCCTAAGATTGCTAGAGTTGTTTGTAAGAGAGACATCTTTGATATTATGATTGTTTGGTGGTGATGTTGTTGATGATATTGATACCGTTATGAGGAGGAGAACTGAAACTGATAACAATAAAGCTCGTGATATTATGATCATATG